>Ga0209066_10001223_pt1 | contig 34755 bp, 22 predicted proteins | sample All_14_2_FD_187198 | JGI IMG/M metagenome (GOLD analysis project Ga0209066, IMG submission 187198) | Freshwater microbial communities in response to fracking from Pennsylvania, USA - Allegheny Zone_MetaG_DW_15 (SPAdes) (version 2) ... | reverse complement strand
TCCTGCTAAAAAATATTATTATAAATCCCCTGTTGATAACTTTCTGAAACAAACTTTGTTCATCTGTTACATTCATCCAGACACCAGTCATATCAAGCTGATAAATATAACAATTTTGTAAATTTCTTCGAATTTTCCCTGACATTATGGCAACATGAATCTGTGGATAAGTTTGTGAATTGTGCCTCACATGGTATAACATAAACCATCGTTTTTTGAGAAGGATGAAACTGATGCAAACTTTGTTACGCCTGATACTCAGCGCCACGCTGCTCATTAGCGCAGCCATTACCTGGGCAGATGATTTGACTGTCATGGAACGCCAGTTGGAAGACTCGGTCATCACCACCAAAATTGAAGCCAAATTCACCAAAAACCATGATCTGAACCCGCTGAAAATTTTTGTCAGCACCCAAAACGGCGTTGTCACCCTGAAAGGTCATGTTAAAAACAAAGAGGCCCTGATTGCCGCCATGCAACTGGCCAAAACAACCACCGGCGTCAAACAGGTTGAATGTGATGATCTGGAAATCAAACAGGTCAATACCGCCATCACCGACACCTACATCACCGCCAAAGTGGAAGCCGCTGTGCTCAAAGCCAAAGTGCTGGACGATGAATCCATTCCCATCGTTGGTATCAACGCCAGAACCAATAATGGTGAAGTGACCCTCAGCGGCCAGGTGAAGCGTAACAAATCCATACTGGCCATCATCAAACGTGTCAGTGCTGTTCATGGCGTGAAAAAAATTATCTCGCAACTCACGGTTACCAGGAATGCGTAAATGAGTATTTTTACCCGCTTTCGATTTTTTCTATGGTATTTTGGCCACGTTCAGGTTCCGCTGATTGGCCATTTGTGCCCGAAATTGATCGCCCTTGACGACCAGCTCATTGTGATCAAACTGCCTTTGCGAAGACGTAGCCGCAATCACCTGCACTCCATGTATTTCGGCGCGCTGGCCGTGGGTGCCGATTTGGCTGGCGGCCTGCACGGCTTTTATCACGCCAAAAAAGCAGGCTTGAAACCGTCGTTGGTGTTCAAATCCTTCCAGGCACAGTTTCTCAAACGCCCGGAATCGGATGTGTATTTCGTCTGCGATCAGGGCGATGTGGTCAAAGCCATGCTGAATGAATCCTGCGAAAGTGGTTTGCGAATCAACAAAGTCTTACCCATCAAAGCGTATACACAGTATTCCAGTCAGGCAGAGCCAGGCGAACTGGTCGCGGATTTTCAACTCGAATTGTCCATCAAGGTTACGGCACCCCAATCAAGGCGGCCGAGTTGAGCTATACTTATGCACAAAGGCTAAACACTTGGCATAAGGAACTATGACTATTATCCCATCAAGCAGCATGGCGCCTCGCCTCTCATTGGCTCCGGCTTAACATGAAAGCCGAAGGCGGCCACAAATATACGCTTCCATACAACCTGGCTGTCATGCTCTTTTACGTGATCAGCGGTTATCTGGGACTGATGCTTGCTGTTCCTCCTGGCTACGCGACAGCCATTTGGGCGCCCTCTGGTATTGCGCTTGGCGCCGTTCTGGTTTGGGGTCTGCGCACGCTGCCGGGTATTTTTGCCGGTTCTTTTTTACTTAATTTCTTTGTCACCATGACCAATACCGGCGGCGGCGTTGAGCTTGTAACAATCATGACGGGGCTGATAACCGGTACAGGCGCAACGCTTCAGGCGCTGACCGGTTGGTACTTGATCAAACGGTATGTGGGTTTTAGCAACCCTTTACATATGCCAAAAGATATTCTGGTCTTCGCCCTGCTCAGCGGCCCGGCTGCTTGCCTGGTCGCGGCCACGGTTAGCAATACCGGCTTGTATATGGAGGGGGTCATTTCAGGGAGCAATATTGCCATTAACTGGGTGACCTGGTGGATGGGCGACATCATTGGCGTGTTGATCATGACGCCTGTCTTTCTGATTTTATTTGCCAAACCGGCAATCTTGTGGCGAAGCAGATTGGTGTCAGTCCTGGCGCCGCTTTGCCTGACTTTTTTCATCGTCATTCTTGCCCACGTGTTTTACAGCCAATCTGAATTATACCGTGTACAGGAAAAATTCCAGGATATCAGTCATGTACAGAGCGGCAATGCGCCTTCTTTCACTCATTTTCTCAATCGCGAATACTCATGGCAGGTCTGGTCGTCTTTAACCACCACGCTGTTATTCTGCGTACTGATGAATATTATTTTGTTAATCCTGCATGGCCAACGCTATGTCATCCAGTATCTGGCCGATGCCAAAACCATGCAGTTACGCACAGAAAAAGCAAAAAACCTGTTGCTGCTCAATGCAGCCGGCGAAGGCATATTCTGGATAGACGTTGAATATAACGTCACCTTTATCAATCAGGCAGCTGAAAAACTTCTGGGCTATTCCAGCAATGAATTGATAGACCGCTCCATCATGAACGTGTTGCTGGAAACAACCAAAGAAGGACGAAAGGGCTGCGTGGAACAATCATCGGTTTATCACGCAATTCAGGAAAAAACCGTTATCAAAATCAAAGAGGCCAGTTTCTGGCGAAAAGACGGATCCTGTTTCTGGGTTGAATACACCTGCATACCGATCATCATCAACGATCAGGTCAAAGGCGCGGCCATTATTTTCAGCGACATCAGCGAACGCCTGGACAACGAAGACAAATTGATAAAAATGGCGCATTTTGATCCACTGACCAATCTGCCCAACCGATTAAGCTTTTTTGAGCATCTGGAGTACGCGCTGGGCCGCGCAAACAGGAACCATACGCAATTGGGTGTGTGCTTTATTGATGTGGATAATTTTAAACATATTAACGACACGTATGGCCATCTGTGCGGCGATAAATTACTAACCAGGCTGCCTGGGTTGATTATGCCACACTTACGCGACATTGATTATCTGGCTCGCATTGGCGGTGATGAGTTTGGACTCGTTTTTGAGGACACACATCAAGCCAGCGATTTAGCCAAAATTCTTACTCGCATATTACAGGCGTTTAAGGATCCAATTATCATTGATGATCTCAGCATTTCAACTTCTATCAGCATTGGGGTGGCCATGTTTCCGGCCAACGGAACCCAGGCCGAAACCCTGCTTAAAAACGCTGATATCGCCATGTATGATGCCAAAAAAATGGGCAAATCCACTTATGCATTTTACAGCAAGAGCGCTAATGAAAAATTATTGATTTACAATCAAATTGAAAACGCTTTGCAAATTGCCATCCGCGATAAAGGTTATCAAGTTTACTATCAACCAATCATACACGCCGCGACGCATCAAATATTGGGCGTGGAAGCCTTGTTACGCTGGAATGATGATGTTTTGAAAAATTACCCGTTGGAAGAATCAATTTTTGTAGCGGAAGACAAGGGTTATATTTACGATCTGGGCATCCTGATTCTGGAACAGGCTTTTAAGGAATTTCAACAAATCTCAAAGAACAAAAGCGATATTCATCTTGCGATGAATATCTCCGTCAAACAATTTACCAACCCTTTGTTCAAGACATTGGTGCAATCATTAATTGAAAAATACAACGTGAATCCGCAGCGGATATTTCTTGAAATAACCGAAAATTCGTTTACGAAAGATTCCGATATTATCATCGATATCATGATGGGTTTGAAAAGCCTGGGCATTCAATTTTCCCTGGATGATTTTGGCGTGGGCAGCTCCTCCATTCATTTGTTGAAAAAGCTCCCGCTGTCATCCATTAAAATTGATCAGTCTTTTATCAAAGACATAGAAAGCAACCCGGACGATGCCATGATTGTATTGACTGCGATCCAGCTGTCACACGGATTGGGCATCACAACGGTTGCAGAAGGGGTCGAAAAACTGGCGCAACTGGATCTGCTGGAAAAATGGGGCTGTAATTTTATTCAAGGCCATTATTTTGCCCATCCCATGCCGATGGATGAGTTGCTGACCTGGATGAATGAACATGATGCCAAATTGAAGCATTGAGCCTGAAACGCTCATTTGACAAATAGCCTGATGACGACTAATTTAATACTAATAACCTTGAGGCTGCCCAATGCAAACCATCGTCGTTACGGATGACCCTTCCGGCTGGGAATTTTTAAGCCCGCTGGCAGCTATAGTACCCGCGACAGAGTACCTGTCCAGTGAACATTACAGCTTGAATCAGGCCTTGCGAATTATCAATCTTTGCCAGTCTTATCATCATCAAACCATCGGCTATTATGTGTCTCTGCTGGCGCATGCCCGCGACCACAAAACCATCCCCTCGGTACACAGTATTCAGGACGTTTTGAATACCAGTATTTCCAAATTGATCTCCCAGGAAGTGGACGAGGAAATCGAGCACAGCCTGCGTGAAATCAAACACGATGAATTCGTTTTCAGCCTGTATTTCGGCCAAAACATGGCAAAATGTCACGCGACTTTGGCCAGAAAACTGCATAACCTGTTTCCTCTGCCAATGATCCGTTTCACGATGGAAAAAAAGAAGCAGTGGCGAATCAAACATCTCACGCCGATTTCCCTGGCCGATGTACCGGATCATCATATGGATTTTATGAAAGAATCTGCCGAAAATTATTTATCCAAAAAACGCTTCCATCAATGGCGGAAAAAACAGCGTTATCACGATCTGGCCATACTCGTCGATCCCTCGGAATTGAACGCGCCGTCCAATAAGAAAGCCCTGGATCATTTTGTTCACATCGGTGAAGACATGGGCTTGAACATCGATTTCATCGAAAAAAACGACAGCAAATCCATAGCCGAATACGATGCCCTGTTCATTCGAGCCACCACCTCGGTTAACCATTACACTTACCGCATGGCACGCCGCGCGGCCCAGGAAAACATGGTGGTGATTGACGACCCGCAATCAATTATCAAATGCAGCAATAAAGTCTATCTGGCCGAACTGCTGCGTTCACACCAGATTTTAACGCCAGCTACCCAGTTTTTGAGTAAATATGACAAGCAATTGCCGGAGATCAAGTTTCCCTGTGTGTTAAAACGCCCGGACAGCGCTTTTTCCCATGGTGTGGTGAAAATCGATGATCTGAAAACCTTGCAAAAATATCTGACCCAATTTTTTAAAACCTCGGATCTGGTGCTGATTCAGCCCTTTATCCCCACCGAATACGATTGGCGTATCGGCATTCTCGACAACAAACCGATTTTTGCCTGCCGTTATTACATGGCGGAAAATCACTGGCAAATTTACAACTGGGATGCCAGTCTGGATAATCGCGAAGGTGCGCACGAGACCATTCCAGTTCACGAGGTTCCTGATGCCATTCTGAAAACAGCGCTGAAAAGTACGCGCTTGATCGGCGATGGCCTGTATGGCGTGGATATGAAAAGCCAGGGCGACAAACATTATGTCATCGAAATCAACGACAACCCCAATATCGATTTCGGCATTGAGGATCGCATTCTCGGCGAATCGCTGTACGAACAGGTGATGAGCGTCTTTTTACAACGCATCCGCAGGAAGCATGGCTATGTCTAGTTTTCCCCTGTTTTCGGTTATGGGTATTGAAATTGAGTATATGTTGGTTGATAGCGAAACCCTGGATGTGCGCCCGGAAAGCGACACCCTGTTGCAGGCTCTGGCTGGCAAGCTCTGCAACGAAGTTGAGCTGGGCGAGATAGCGGTCAGCAACGAGCTGGTTATGCATGTGCTGGAGCTGAAAAACAATGGCCCCAAACCGCCGGATGCGCCGATTGCCCAACACTTTCAACAAGCGCTGGACAGCCTGCAACCCTTGCTGGTCAAACATCATCTGCAATTGCTGCCCACCGGCGCCCATCCCTGGATGAACCCGGCCCAGGAAACCAGGCGCTGGCCGCATGGTAATCGCGATATTTATCATCAATTCGATAAAATTTTTAATTGTCAGGGGCACGGCTGGTCGAATTTGCAAAGCATGCACATCAATCTGCCTTTCGCCAATGATGACGAATTCAATCAATTACATAACGCCATTCGCCTGATTTTGCCCTTGCTGCCGGCCATCTCGGCCAGCACGCCTTTTCTGGATGGACAATTCACCGGCATGCTGGATTCGCGCCTGGATTTTTATGAGAAAAATCAGCAAAATATCCCGTCTATTTGCGCCGGGGTGATTCCCGAATTCGTGTCTTCCGAAGGCGAGTATCGTGATCGTATTCTCGCGCCCATGTATCGCGACATCAGCGCCTTTGATCCTGAAGGAATTTTGCAGCATGAATGGCTCAACTCACGCGGTGTGATTCCCAAGTTTGAGTACAATGCCCTTGAGATACGCATCATGGATACCCAGGAATGTGTCGACGCCGATATCGCGCTGGCCAAAGCCGTGTTCGCCATTTTGCAATATTGGCAGCAGCGATCGCCGTATTATCTGGACAAACCCTGCGATCGTTTGCGCTTGAAAGCCTTGTACGATCAAACACGTATCAAGGGCCTGGATGTTGCTGTTGCCGATAGTGAATTGTTACGCCAATGGCAAATCAACAAACCCATGTCGACCTGTCGCCAGGTCTGGTCGCATTTGATTGAGCAGGTAAGCCCAAGCCTGGACGCCAACAGTCAGCGCACGCTGGAATATATCTTAAGCCAGGGCAACCTTGCTGAACGAATGCTGCGCGCCTGCGGCAATGATCACAGCAAAACCAATTTGACCCGCATATATCGTCAACTGGGGCATTGTCTGATGAGCAACCAGGTGTTTAATCCATCATGAAACCCTTGCATTTACTGTTCACTTGCGAGCACGCGGTCAACGATATCCCCCCGGAATTTGGCGCGTATTTTCTTCCGCATCAAGACGTTTTAAACACCCATCGCGGCATCGATTTTGGCGCACTGACCATCGCGCAACACTTGAGCAAAGCTTTTTCCCTGCCTCTGTACGCCGCAACCATCAGCCGCCTGTTGATTGAACACAACCGCAGTCTCGGGCATCGCTCCAGTTTTTCAGAGTTTTCGATAAATTTGAGTCAGGATGAAAAGGAGCGATTGATTCAGACCTATTACCTGCCCTATCGCCAAAGCGTTCAACAATATATCCAGGAGAATATCGACGCCGGCTTTCAGGTTTGCCATCTGTCCATCCACAGCTTCACCCCCATTTGGAACGGCCTCCCCCGCAACGCCGAGATCGGCTTGCTCTACAATCCCAAACGCCCCTCGGAAAAAGCCCTGGCCAAACGCTGGCAAAAACTGCTAAACCCCACAGCCCGCACCCGCCTGAACTACCCTTACCACGGCGACAGCGACAGCTTCACCACGAGCCTGCGTAAACTATTCCCCGACGACGAATATATAGGGATAGAAGTGGAAGTGAATCAGGCGCTGGCGGGTGATCCGGAAAAATTGAACGACACGATGACGCTGCTGGAAACGACGTTGAAAATCTTGGGGGGCTAACCCCCTTAAACCAGGTTTAACTCATAACGAACACTACGCCCCTCGCCAAATTGTCTAACGGCTCCAATTGCCAATAACTCCTGCAAATCCCGGGTTGCAGTGGCTTTGGACGTCTGACCAATGATCATATATTTTTTGGCGCTTATTCCGCCTTCAAATCCTTTGATACCTTCTTGCATCATACGTCGCACCACTTTCAATTGGCGTTCGTTCAGTTGTTTCTCAAATTTGTCGAAAAAAACCGATTTTTTAAGAATGAAATCAATTTTTTTCTCAACGTGAATCAGAGCATTCAAAATTATATTAACAAAATAACACAACCAGTTTGTTATATTATTGGATAGGGAAGCCTGTTTTAATGCGGCATAATAGGCTTTTTTATCTTCCTCGATTGCCTGCGACAAGCTTAATAAAACCGGATATCCGGCGCTTTGGGATAAAGCCTTTTCGGCAATGGCTCGACCTATTCTCCCATTGCCATCTTCAAACGGGTGAATACTTTCAAAATACAAATGGGCAATAGCCGCCCGAACCGGACCGAGTTGAGCTTTGTGAGGAACATGATTAAACCAGGCAATAAATTGCCTCATTTCATCAGGAACACGTTTGGATGGTGGTGCCTCATAGTGAACCGCCCAGCGCCCATGATGCCCTGACACTATTTGCATAGGTTCTTCATGCATGCGCCAACAGCCAATGCGGAGGTTCCGATCAGGCGAGGCCGAAAGCAACATTACATGCCAGTTGAACAGAGTTTCTTCAGTCAGAATGTGCTCATAGCTGTTACGAACATCGATCATTAACTCTGCCACACCACGTGCACGTTTGTCGTGAACACGCACAGGCTCTGCATTCAAACCCAATGTATTTTTAATCGATGAACGCACGTCCGGACGACTGATAAACTCGCCTTCAATTTCAGAGGTTTTGACTGCTTCTTCCACCATCAGATCGATGATGGCTTCGTCTTTCAGATTGACCGCCAAATGACTTAATTTGCCGCTGATCAAACCCGTTTTTTCTGCGATAGCAAACAGAGAGTCGTACAAAGGCGACTCATCATAATGAAAATTGGGCCAATCAGGTTGTTGCCAATTATATCGGGTCATGAGCTAATAATAGACGCTAATCGGCTCAAGATCAACCCGATTATTGAGCCGATTAGCAGAGTTAATCGGCTCAAGTTAGCATGGGGGCGTAGGTTCACGACCATTAAGGAAAATCCTGACAAAAACGCGTAGGTTGGGCCCTGGCCCAACATGTTCGTGCTCCGGAAGATCCTCGTTGGGCCAGGGCCCAACCTACGCATTTTTACTGGGATCTAACGCCAGGATTAGCGTTTTTTGATGCCCAGCGCTTTAATTGCCGTGTTCAGTAACTGGCGAAAGAATTGGCGGATCAATTGGCGTACCAGGGTGTTTTTCGTTAGTACGGTTACCATGGATGGCTCTTCTTTTGCTATTTTTCCGGCTGATGTTGGTGCCGGGGCTGTGTCTTGTTTTTGTTCGGCCAATATCTCGCTGGCGGAGCGGGTTGCTTTGCGAGGGCCGTAGCGGGTGAACAGGTTTGATTGTGCGACCAGGTTTTTCAGTTCGGTATCCGACAAAATACCCATGCGAGATTGCGGCGGGCGAACCATGCATTCAATCAGAGGCGTGGGTTGGCCTTTGCCGTCAAGGGCGCTGAGCAGGGCTTCGCCTATGCCGAGCGAGGTCAGTAATTGCTCGGTATTATAATGATCGGACGGTGGGAAATTTTGCGCCACCAGTTTCATCGCCTGACGATCTTTGGCTGTGAACGCACGCAGAGCGTGTTGAATTTTCAAGCCAAGCTGACTGAGTACGGCATCGGGAATATCATTGGGTGTTTGTGTACAAAAAATCAGACCAACCCCTTTGGATCGAATCAATTTGACCATGGTGTCGAGCAAATTCAACAGCGCTTTGCTGGCGTTGCTGAAAATCAAATGCGCTTCGTCAATGAACAAAATCAGTTTGGGTTTGTCCGGATCGCCCAACTCCGGCAACACGCGATATACGTCCGACAACAATTTGAGCATGAAAGTCGAAAACAGTTTGGGTTTGTCCTGCATATCCATCAAACGCAAAATGGAAATAATGCCTTGACCATCAGCACTGGTGCGCAGCAAATCCCGCACATCAAAACCAGGTTCGCCGAAAAAGCTCTCGCCGCCCTGCGCTTCCAACTCGATAACTTTGCGCATAATGGTGCCAATGGACGTACTGGCCACTGCACCATAACGCGACTCCATAGCGGCTTTGCCGGCGTCCGACTGGGCGAATTGCAAAACGGCTTTGAAATCTTCCAGGTCGATGAGCGGCAGTTGATTTTCTTTGGCATATTCAAACACGATGGTGACCACGCCCCCCTGGGTGTCGTTCACATCGAGCATGCGTGAAAACAACAAGGCGCCAAAATCACTAACCGTTGAACGCATGGGCACGCCGGGGTTGTCGCTGTTCAGGGTCAGCATTTCCACCGGGAAGGCTTTGGGTATGTAGGGGATGTTTAAAGATTGGCCGCGTGCGACCAAAAAATCGTTGGCTTCACCGGGTTCGGCCAAACCCGAGATATCGCCTTTGATATCCATGACCAGACAGGGAACGCCGGCCATGGACAGTTGCTCACTCAACACCTGAATGGTTTTGGTTTTCCCGCTGCCTGTGGCGCCGGCAATCAGGCCGTGACGGTTAAACGATTTCAACACGAGGTTAACCGGCGCATCGTCCAGTAATTTACCATCCAGCACAATACCGCCCAAATCGAGAACAGGTAAACTACCGGCTTGATAAGGGAGACGCAAATCGTCGTTCATGAGTAACATCCTGGTTATAAGAAAGATTAGTGTTAATTATAACCTGGAAACAGCCATTTATCCGTCATTGCTTCGTGCCTCGCAATGACGGGTCTGGTTTATCCCTGACAATTCGGGCATAAACCATAAATAGTCAAAGCGTGATCAGTCATGCGGAAATTGGCCTGTTCGGCAATCAGACGCTGGCGTTGTTCGATCATCTCGTCCATGAATTCATCCACTCGTCCGCATTTGACGCAAACCAGATGATCATGATGCTCGCCCTGCATCAATTCGAACACCGAATGACCACCTTCAAAATTATGACGGGATACCAAACCCGCAGCTTCAAACTGGGTCAATACCCGGTATACCGTGGCAAGACCGACGTCTTCGCCCATGTCCAGCAAGGCTTTGTAGACGTTTTCGGCGCTGAGATGATGATCGCGGGCTTGTTCAAGAATTTGCAACACTTTCAAGCGAGGCATGGTAATTTTTAACCCGGCTTCCTTCAACTGCTGGCTTTCTTCCACAGATACTCCTTGATGGTGTGTTTCTATAAACGGCATGGTATTATGGCGAATTTTCAGATAACAGGCAAAACCTTATGCGATTTGGTACTCTGATATTAACCAGCACCCTGTGCTTGAGCCTGACGGCTTGTGCGTCCTACGACTTTTCCCGCCGCGTTGTGCAACAGGGCAATTTGTTGCCTGCGCAAAAAATTGCGCGTCTGCATGTGGGTATGAGCCGACAGGACACCGCTATTTTAATGGGCACCAGCTTGTTAAGCCCGACGTTTAACAACAATCGTTGGGATTACGCCTTTACCTTGCGCAAAGGCAGCAGTCCGCTGGAAGTGCATAATTTGAGCCTGTATTTTACGGGTGATCGTTTGTCGGCGATTGAACACAGGCCGTAATCAGGAGATCCTTCGCTTCGCTCTGGATGACACACTGGCGGCGCGTTGACGCCGCTTTTCTTTGGGATCGATCAACAGGGGGCGATACAATTCAATCCTGTCGCCCGGCTTTAACAGCGTTTCCTGTGTGACTTGTCGGGAAAAAATACCGACGGGCAGATCACGCGTTTCCGGGTGGGTATTCCAGATGCCGCTTTGACTCAGGGCCTGGCCAACCGTCGCGCCATCCGGCACCTCGCAATGCAAGTGCAGCAGCTGTTGATCTGCACTGACATACACGATATCAACTGAGCACATAGATGCTCTCGGCCCTGTCACAAAATGCATCGACCATTTTATCTGTGACCTGTTCAAACACCGATCCCAGCAACATGGAAAACATCCGTCCGGCGAATTCAAACTCCAGATCAAAAGAAATTTTACAGCCCTCCGGCACCTCGTCAAAGCGCCAGAACCCTTCCAGATGGCTGAAAGGCCCATCCACCAGGCGGATTTCGATCATTTTATTGATTTGATGACGATTATTCGTGGTAAAAGATTTGCTCATGCCAGCGGCAGTGATCACCATGGTTGCCTGCACTTCATCGGCATCACGATGATGAACGATGGTTTGTGAGCAATAGGGTAAAAATTCGGCATAATGTTCAACATCGTTGACCAGTTCAAACATTTGCGCGCAGCTATAAGGTACTACCCGGGATTTGTTAACGACCGTCATGCGCCCTGTGCTCCTGTTAAATGAGTGGACAACCAGGCGGCGATATCGCTGATCTCCTGAACACAAATATTATGTTCCATGGGATATTGTCGCCAGGTGATGTTTTTGTAGCCTTTGGCGCTTAACCATTGCTGGCTTTGCCGGGTCCAATCGGGCCTCACGATGGGATCATATTCCCCGCCCGCCAGAAAAAATGGCGTATCCAGAGACAAAGCCGCCAGGCATTGTGATGCCATCGGCAAATAAGACGACAGCGCTATCACCCCACCCAGTTTCTTTTCGCGGTGCAAGGCCGTGTACAAAGCCATCGCCCCACCCTGGGAAAAACCGGCCAGCACGATCTGTTCGTGGCGAAATCCGGCTGCTATTTGCGCGTCAATCACCGCGAGAATACCTTGCTCCGATTCCAAAATGCCTTTTTTGTCTTCCCGATCCGTCAACTCCATGCCCATTATATCGTACCAGGCGCGCATGGACATGCCGGCATTCAGGGTGACCGGGCGAACCGGCGCGTCAATAAACACATGCCGGACAGGCAAGGCGGCAATGAGCGGATGCTCGGCCAAACCGGCCATATCAGAGGCATCAGCGCCCAAACCATGCATCCAGATAACGCAGCCCCGAGCCGGTATCTGTGGATCTTTTACATAAGTGCTTAACACCTTTTCTCCAATGTCTTGAAATGATCAATTACGAATTATCCTCAATGCACCGCGATATGGCAAGGATGGGCAAGCAATCACTGGCAGTTCTTGATTTGATGGCCAAACAAGCACCCCGATACAGATCATTATATTTACACAATGTCTTAAAAATTATAAAATACCCTACCGGTTTTGAACTCAGGAATTCCCTTTGACTTTATTCAACTCATCCTCCGATAGCGCGCAGACCAGTAATCCTGTCGAGCAAGACAAGACCATTGCCTTGAAAGCCCTGGTTTTGGGACGCCCGGTCAACTCGGTACCGATTAAGCTGGAAGTTCAGCATATTGAACTCGCAGCCGTCACCCAGGAAATCGCCGAGATGGCGGAAATCCAACAGCAAGTCCAGCAAACCAGCCAAGCGACGGCCATATACCGCGGCCAGCTCATCGGACGCGAGGAATTCTTTCGCCCAGGCTTTTCTGGTGCCCAGGGCTTTAGCGGATTGATGATGGCAGCCGACTCGTTCGCGGCAGGCTCGCCTTTGTTGAATCAGGAAATGTTTGGCAATACGGCCCATGGCATCAAATTCCTGACGCCCGCAGCGTATACGCAAATGACGCTGCATTGCGCGGCTCTGGCAAGTTTGAACCCTTGTAATCTGCCGCCAGGCTTTATGTTTAAACGAACGCCCCAGGGTGAAGGCGTTCTGGATTTTGATATCTATTCTGCTGATGACGAGCCACAAAACGTATTCACGCCCCGCGCGTATGGCCACGAAGAAGACAGCATATCTGCTTACCTGCCGGAATTGGTTCCCGAAGGCTTTAGCGAAAACTGGCGGATGATAAAACTGTATTTTCATCATGGGGAAAAGGGGGCGAATGCCTTCAACAGCGCATTAAGCCAGTTTGAACAAGCCGCTCCTGCTCTGTATCGTACCTTGTATGATGGCTACCTCATGCATTTTAATCATTGGGATCATTTTCTCAATAACAACGAGTTTATCGAAAACCTGCACAAGATGGCGGCCTATCACCCTCTGAAACAACAATGGCTGGCTGCGTTTCTGGAAAAAACCGGATCCTCAAAACACCATTTGACCCTGACCCTGCAAGCATTTGACAGCTTTTGGGAACGGCTGCAATTTTTATGCAAGCGTGCCGCAATCAATCTCCACTATGTCCCGGATTTTACAACACCCGAAGGCGGCAATCCGGTGGTGTATATGGAGCGTTTGCTGACCATCCTTGAAGACAGTCGCGACTTCAACGAGCAACTGCACAATTTGTCAGGTATTGACCTCGGATATTATGGCCCGTATTACGCCGTAAAACATGAGGGATTTCATCTGGTTGCAGCACAAATGGCATTACAGTGCGATCACGCTATACAAGACAAAAAACCATTCAATCCACAGGCGAGCCTGTACCGGGAAACCCTGGAATCGCTGCATGCGCGCATATCACCGGTTTGTGGTTTGATACGATTATCGCAAGATCCCGGCAACATGACGCCCGCAGCGCTCAGGGCAATATTGGCCAACAACCAGGCCTGGGTTTTGTTTGAAAAAACGCTGTATTTTGTCGCGATGAATGAGCAGAAATTACAAGTGCTTCCAACCACGGTAAGGGCCTGGAGCAACCAATTTTATATGGACGGAAACAAGCAAACAATTCCGGTGGAACAGAAGGAGCTGGACAAGCTGGTTAAAAGGATATTCCCCGCAACCCTGGATCACCTGGCCTCTGCGACACCAAACCAGGTGAACAACATGTCGCGCTTGACAAACCCCGCGCCCAAACGATACGCGCTGAATGAGGTGCTGGCTTGCCGATACATCGGCACGCAGAAACACAGCATCACATTGCGTGACTGGCTTAATAGCTTCAATGCCATGAAAGCCGAATACAAATACCCGGCGGAGCATCCTGACTCGAAAGAAACAATCCTGATCTCACTATTATTTACAGCACACGAACGTTATCAACGCGATCAATCCGCTGACAGAATCCTGGATAATATCTTCAAACAAGGTCGTTACATTCACAGGCTTTACGAATCTATCCTGGGCACCTTGATTCGATTATCGCACAGCGACATCAAGCTCAATGCCGAGGAAGGTTTGACGCTCATGGAACACTGGAACGGCATGAATTCCGCAAACTTTGAAAGCTTCCGCTTTAACAAGGACGAGTTGGTTGAAAACCTGCTGAGCCGATTGCGAACCAACAAATTTGCCGTACAAAAAATGTTGAACTGGATAAGCCAACACGCCAACATGAAATGGCCACTGACCTTTGCTCTGGATACGGAAGCGTTTCTGGCACAAGAGCCGCTCATTGCCGCGACGTTTCGCGAATCATTGTTACTTTTTTCATGGCGCATCAACCCCGATCCAACCGAAGCGTTTTTCGCAGATCGGGAAAAGCGTTTGCACAAAAGGAATCTGGGACGAACCTTTAAAACAAAAGAGCCGGCACCATGGAGCGATGAGGTCGTCGATTTAAGCGATGAATGGCGCATGGCAGAACAGATTCGCAGCAATATGGACGTGGTAAAAACATACTTGCTGAAGGTAGCAAGCGCCGGCCCAAACAGCAATCTCGCCTTTGCCTGTCATGCCATTATGTCCGGCAACACGGCCTTCACAGCCAGCCGCTTTCTGGATGCCATGCGCGACATAGAGGCCATCCCGGACTTTGATCCAGGCCAGGTCAAAACCCTGTTACAACGACATAAACTGGATTACGAATACAGCGCGCCGACGTTCGCCTTGCGGGACAACCAGGAATTAAAATCCCTGTTGATACTCTTTATTTCCGGCATGCAGGCGATGCGCGATGACGCGCAGCCGGCGGCGTCTTCGTCTGACAAGACCGACAACGAGCTCTATCGTCTGCCTGTTGAAGCATTACAACAAACCTTTAACCAACTTTGGAAAGACTGCGGCGCGGCATACATGCTGGGCGCAGGTGCTGCCGTACAGTTGCTGTTGGCACGCCTGAAAGAAGCGCAGATTACGCAGCAATTTGAGTCCATGCCGGAATCCAGTCTGAAAACCGTGATGCAAACAAACATCCTGCAATTGCAGGGTTTTTCAGACAGTTCAAGCTTTGAACGCGTTAATCAAATCATTGAGATGACGAGCAATATCGTCAGTGTTTTGACCGATATCCTGAGACAGGGGCAAAGCGATGATGCCATCGCCGGGCTGCTGCAACAAACGGATTTATCGGCTTTTGCTTACGATACCTTCTACGCCATCATCAATTTGCTGCGCGACATGCCGCAACGCCAGTCTGACGGCATACTGCGCCATATTTTACAGACGCATGCAGCCGATGAAGCGGACAAAACGCTGACCCGCCTGGCAACCGTTCGCGAACTGCATCTGCAAGCTTTCCCGTCACATTACATCGAGCGTCTGTTGTCACTGCAAGACAGCTCGACAGGAAAGGTGATGTTCCCGGCATTGAAACAACTGGTTATGAACCGATTCAGCAACGACGCTGGCGATAAAACACTCCAGTTATTGCTTGGAAACCCGCAGCTCGAATGCAACGAACTGCTGTTGTTAACCGACTCGGCACAGCTTTTGGGCGCGGGACACCACGCGCTGGAAACGCTGCTCACGGAGCTTGGCCACAGCCATCCGCAAGCAACGCAAGTGTTTGCACAAGCGCTGGGCACGGTATCCGCAGCATCGCGTAGCAAGGCCCTTGAAATCGTTGCCAAATGCGTGGCCATCACGCCCGCCAGACAATTGCACGCCCAGCCGGTCAACTATGCCGCCCTGTTTGCCCAACTGGAACAACTGGGTGCCGACAAAGTCGAACAATTGCATGATTTTATCCACACAACACCCCCGAACATTGCCTGTTTGCAAACTGTTTTGGAGCGCGACCATTCCGGGGAGCCGTTTGCCGACTTTTTGCAACGATTCGAAAAAGCGCCTTTTGGCGCACGTGATCTGGCCGCCCAGTTTGATGTGTCGCAAGTTGAACGCGTGGTAAACAGCTCGCAGGATATGTCCAACAACAGTCTCTATCCCCTGCAATACCGCAAGCAATGGATGGAAGCCTTCCTGTTTGTCAACCGGATTGGTCATGATTTGCCCGTCTACAAGGGCAAAGCAGCGCGTGACTTGAGCAATCAGGAAATCAGAGCCTGTTTTCAAGCCATCAAGGCAGGCGAATTCGCCCATTTTGGCGACTTTAACAAGCGCCTGCTGGCTCTGGGCCTGATCCGGGAAGCGGCGTATCGCAGCACCGGACAATTCCCCTATTCCACCCAAATGCTGGCACTGATTGATTGCATGATGCATGAAGGCGAGGTCATCTCCAACATCGACCCCGGCGAAGGCAAAAGCTTGTTTGACGCCATGAAGGTCGCGTTGTTATGGATAGACAGCGACCGGGTTGATTTCAGCACCTCCTCCATTGTTGATGCCAGACGGGATATCCAGATTTACAGCCCCTTCTTCAATTTGCTGGAGATCCCTCATGGCCGGCAGCCGATTGATTCCCAATCGCCTTTTGAGGCCTTCGAAAGACGCGGCATCAACTACAGCACCTTCGCGCAACTGGCCCTGTTTTTTGCCAAAGCCGATACCCATGGCGTTACGCTTGAACACCCGCAAGACAAGGTCTCGCTGGTTATGAACGAGTCTGATTTTTCGCTGCTGGAAGACCGCACCATCTACCGTTGTGCGCTGCGTGATCAGGGTGCCGGCATCGGTCAGGAATGGATTTATTACGCCATCAACCGTTTTGTGACCTCGGACAGCTTCAGGGAAAGTGCGCAACGCAACACCAGTGAAGCGGAGGATATTGCCGCCCTCCGGGACTACCTGAAACAACAGGCTCGCAGCTTGCAAAAATCCCCGCGCGGCATAGACCAGATTGACAACGCGCAATTATTAACCTGGATTGTGTCCGCCATTCTGGACAATTACAAATTACGTGAAAACCACGATTATGTGATTCCGGAAGAATTTGTCACCACCCACTGCCATGGCATAGCCGAGACAAGCCGTATCATCAAATTGTTAATGCAAGACGGCAAGGTCAGCCCCGACACCCAATTGGGCAATGGCGCACAACAATTACTGTATGCGAAACTCAACCACGAACGCGACAGCCAGGAATTTGTCATAGAAACCGAGAGCAGAACCATCACGGCTTCCAACAACAAAAACTTGATGGCTCGTTACCAAAACAAAGCCGGCGGCTTCATCTGGGGCGATTCCGGAACGGTTGGCTCAGACGAGGAACGCAAGGAGCAATTCCAGAAATACGGTTTTGCTTTTTCAAGCATTGCACCGCACAAGGCAAGGCGTGTCACCCATCATACGCCGACGTTTTCAGCCAATGAATCGCTGCAAATTGCCGGGATCAAGGCCTTGCTGCAAACAAATCAGACCCGTCCCAAAATTTTATTCTGCAAAGACATCGACACGGCAACCCGTCTGTTTGAAAGCATAAGACAGACTCACCCAACCAGCCAATTGTTTACCGGCCTCGGGGATGAAATGGCGGTGATTGAACGGGCCAAAGCCGCCAATATGCTGACCATCACCACATCCGCGCTGGGTCGAAACACCGATATTCATTACGATTACACTCAGGGTATGACGGTCATTCACACCCACCCGGATTCTGCACGGCGCATGGATCAAAAAAGTGGTCGTACCGGCCGGCAAGGCTCCCCCGGAGATGTGCACTATTGTTTCCAGCACAGTGATGTTGGCCCCAATGGCCCGGCCGGGGTTTCGCGATCCCTTGAAGACCAGGCAAAACGAGAGCGTGTGTTTCAGGAAGAGCTATACGATGTCATGGATTACTTGTACCAGGACGTCATGAGGCTTGAGGATGCTGCATTTAAAAAACACAGCAGGGCGGCGTTCCTGCAAGGCGCCTGGGGTCGTTTCAGCGACAACATGGAAACCCGATATCAAGAAATGAAGCGCCATCAAACCTGGGATAAAACGCGGTTTATTCATGCGGTGATGAACGATTTTGATGTTCTGCTCGCTCAGGAACTCAACGAGGGTTATTCTGTGCCGCGGGATCTCGCGCGCATGGAAACCATGCTGTCGCGCCGCTTTGAGGCAGCCAGCCTGTATCCCGCAGCCAACCATCTCGTCACCATGGCGGATTGTGTGCCGGCTGAGATCATGGCCTTGTCGTTTACCTCTCCCATGGCAAACGACGTGGATGCGGAGTCTGTCAAAATCCAGGTGCGCAGCTTGCTTGCCAACCCCAATCTGACGCAGGCCAACGCCGATTACGTTCGCTATCTGCAAAACAACAAACCCGGTCTTGCCTGCATCCGGGAGGCCCATCAAGCCGTACTCGGCGAGTGGATGCAGCGGGAAAGCGCGCAATCACAGCGCCTGTCTTTTCTGGATCGCTGGCTGGGTAAATCCAGCAATCTGGTGGCAAAAATCACCGATAAAAACTGGCTATTGATGTTCCGGGCTTTGGTGGCAATGACCGAACAGCCCGCAGATGGCCAGCGTGTTGACTTGCTTGATACGATGAAACCGGTGGTAACGGCTTTGCTGGACGAATATTTGAATACCAGCTGGTTTGTCAACAGCGCCCGCAAGGCCGAAGTGGCCACGCTGCGACAAGCTATTGCAAATTGCAGCAGCGTCAGCGAATTGATGCAGGCCTTGATGCAATCCAAAAGGCAGTCTATTCAACAAGACATCCAGGCCACCGGGTTCTTTTCACGCCAAAACCGCTCCGGCAACAGCCGGCTCCAGAACAGCCTCGACACGGCTTTAAACCTGGCCGGCGCGTTGGCCACAGACAATCCCCAGGACCATTTCATCGGCACAATGGTCGCAGAATGGAACCAGCTGGTTGCCCCGGGGCAACAATTACCAGCGACGGCGCCCATCACCAGCGATCACCTGCTCCCATTCGCAAACAACATCGCCACGCAAAACAACGCTCAATCCGGCAATGCCAAGGTGCTGGCAGAGAGCCTGCTGTCTGCAATTGGCAACAAGAACGCGGGTACGGCTCCCAGAGGAATGCTGGAGAAAGAACAACGCTTGATCTATAGCTTAAGTTAAGGAAAATCCTGGTAAGAACGCGTAGGTTGGGCCCTGGCCCAACATGGTTTTACCCCGAAAGATCGTTGTTGGGCCAGGGCCCAACCCACGCGTTCTTACCAGGATCTGATGCTAGCTGAAGGGTATGACGAAACCCGAAAAACACTTTATACTCAGCAACACTATTATCCGGAGTTATATCATGAACATAGCCCGTTGGTGCTTGCCGTTTATTCTGAGCGTTCTAACCTTGTCCGCCTGTGGACAAAAAGGCCCGCTTTATTTGCCGGACAACAAACCCGTTATGACCCAGGAATCGACATCATGACTGTACGTTTTACCAAAATGCACGGACTGGGTAATGATTTCATGGTCATTGACGCGGTCAATCAAAGCGTTCGACTCAGTGAACAAGAAATTATCGCGCTGGGCAGACGGGATACCGGCATCGGTTTTGATCAGTGTTTGCTGATTGAGCCAGGCCGCCGCGAAGGCATGGATTTTTTCTACCGGATTTTTAACGCGGATGGCCAGGAGGTCGGGCAATGCGGCAATGGCGCCCGCTGTCTCGCCCGTTTTGTTTCCCATTATGGATTAACAACCAAAAAACGCATCAGCGTGGCCACCAACACTACCGAGATGATCCTGCAGATCAATCCAGACGACAGCGTGACCGTTGATTTTGGCTTGCCGCTGTTGCAGCCGGCACAGATTCCCTTACAGGCCGATGCCCAGGCAGACTATTATATAATACCGCTGGCAAACGGTTCGCAGCATCGCGTGCACGCACTCAGTGTGGGTAATCCGCATGCGGTGACGCTGGTCACAGATTTGACCAGCGCCCCGGTCGAATCACTTGGCCGGGAAATCAGCGAGCATGCGCTGTTCCCCGAACAAGTCAACGCCGGTTTTATGGCGATTCGCAATGCCGGCCATATCGATTTACGCGTCTATGAACGCGGCTGCGGTGAAACCCGTGCCTGCGGCAGTGGGGCTGTGGCAGCAGCAGTGGCCGGTCGTTTGTTTCATCGCCTCGATTCACGCATTGTAGTGACCTTACCCGGCGGCAGCCTTGTCGTGGACTGGGAAAACGACGCCAGCCCGATTTATCTGACCGGCCCGGCCTGTTTTGTTTATGAAGGGAAATTATTATAGAAAGATCCTTCGCTTCGCTCTGGATGACATTCATGTCGCTCAGAGCGAAGCGAAGAGTCTCCGGGTGATGGCACCCTCTTGATGACCGCTTGATATTTTCTGCCCAACCGTTATGCTGATACCACCTGCCACTTACCATAAAGTGGTCACGGTCAGGGAGGCAGAATTATGGGCAACGTATTTGCTGAGGCGATGCAGTCATCCGACGCATCCAGTCTGAGTCTATTACTGCAAGAATTGCAGCCAGACAGCCATGATCTGAGCACATGGATTAACGGCCCTCATCAACCGACCATGCTGCCCCAGGTTCTGCAACTGTTGCCGAACGACACCCTGATCGATCTCTACAAGCGCCTGTTTGAAACGGTCGAAGGCAAACCCGCCTGGCTGGGTACGCTGGTTCGTTTTATTTTGGAACACCCCCAGCGCAATCATCTCCCCTCCCTGATTGAAGAATTGGCCCTCTCCATCCTGTCCTCCGCGGTCACTTGCGAGGAACAACACATTGCAGGCTTGTCTCTGTGCATCAAAACCGAGTCCCTGGTGACCCTCGTTTTCAAACTGCGCGCCCAGGCGGCGGCCTGTTGTTCCACGGGAAACAATCGCGAGCAAGCGCGTCTCAACATTTGGCAAAGTCATTACGACAGCCTTACCACCTGTCTGACGGTGCGAGCGACAACGGCTGCTCACGACTATCAACGCCTGATCGCCAGCAACGACGAACTGGCCAATTTGTTGATGAGCAAGCGGATCAAAACCCTGCCTGGCGTTCAGGACAAAATCAAGCTGTGCGAGGAATTATTGGCGAATCCTCATGCCTACAATTGGCTGGATCGGGCTTTTAAAAATCTGATTGCCGATCAATTACTCACCCAGATTGCCGCCGCCGCGACCGACAAACGCCAGGCGCTGTTTGAGCATTATGCACCTGACGATACCATTCATTTCCTGAGTCATTTTTGCGAGCAAGATGATCAATTGCTGAGTTTACTCAAGGATCACGATGATCCCGACAAAGCCCTGACCATCAATTTCATCACGCAAAACCACGGCAAAAATCCCGAATTGACCGGGAAATTATTCCGGCGTTTTGACGGCTATCGATTGATATCGCTTTGCGCGCATATACTGGCCTTGCATGATGGCAACGATACCCTGCTCGACCGTTATGGCCGTGCGCTCGGTCAGATCATCGAATGCAGTGCCGATGCACAAGACTTGTTGACTTGCTGGGCAAACACACTCAGCGAACTGCCTGCGGACAGACAAAAAGAACGGGACGAGTTGATCGACGCAAGTCTCCGTCATGTTCACAGCAAGCCTGCTTTACAACTCGCTTTGATGACCGCTTTGTTGACCGCATTTGACAGCATTGAGCCCTTGTTACCGCATTACCAATACCTGCTGAACAACTTGCCTGCCGCCGATAAAACGCGCTTGCTGCAGGCCCTGGCGCCGGACAGGTTGCTGTCATTATTTGTTTCGATAGCCCGGCAGCCTGCTGTACAAGCCTATGTAATCTTGTTTACTGATCGGTCAAATCAGGCAAACCTGCAATATCTGTTACTGAACACCCCTGTTAGCGATCCCGATTTTCTCGTGCAGATTGTGCCCTTGATCGATGAACATCAGCTGGTCGCCCTCATTGATCAGCTGATGGATAGCTACGATGCCGACCCGGCTTATCATTACGCGCTCGATAGCATCCTGCTGCGCCTCAGCCACACCCTCATGTATAACAGCATGAAGACCGAGCATTCCTCGCACGCCTGGGTCAATACGAAAAATGCAGCCCGTATTGCCGAACGATTACTCAGCATCCCGGACTGTTTTCAGAATCTGGCCATACGCTCAACGGTGGCGGGCAACTACATGCCGGGCATGCTGCAAGGTGTGGCCGTTCATGGAACAGCAACAGACTTGAAGCTTCGAGCATCCCGCGTGTTTGCACAGGCAACATACGACGACAAAAGCATCCACAACATCGCGTTGCGCCTGCTCAGTCATTTTCGCAACACCCCCAAACGCCTGCACGAGATCTTTGTCAATTTGCGCGATGCCAGCCCGTCTTTCAACGCTGAAGGGAAACACTATTATCAACAATTGTTGAAAGCCTGCTGGCAAATTTTGAAACCATCAGCTGAAGCGTTCCAGGAAGCCGCCTGCATCCAGCTGCTAACCGGACAATTAAAACAAAAACACAGCTTCGATTATTTGATAGCCCATTTACTCAGCAATGTCCGCCTCAACAACGACACCCTGCAAAGCGCGCATTATTTAACGCAAATTCAGGCCGAAACCCTCGAAGCCATTCCCGAACCGACATTGGCAAATATTCTGCTCGACTCGGAACAAAACAACACTGCAGGCAATTGGGCCAAGGTGTCTGACTATCTGAATCAACGCCCGCTTCCTTTGTCGCTGTCCTTTGCACGAACCCTGATCGAACAAACGCGTGCACGTCAAAATCCGCCGGCATTATGTGAAAAAACACGCCAGCTGATTTTAAATTTGACGCATTTTCGGCAGTTTTTGCCCCAATTGACTGATCGGGATATACACTGGCTGTTACAACAATGCAGCCCGGAACAACGCCAGACTTGCTTCCCCGAGTGGTTGAGCATCCTGATTGAGCATCATCGCTTTCATCCAGACAAGGCCGCGGATTTGCTCGGCTTGCTGCCGCCAGATCCCATGTATTTTGACAGTTTGTATCGCAATCAACAGGATGAATTCGAAGCCTTGTTGCATCCCATATTGATCAGCATGGCGCAACAAGGACAAAGCCACACGGCTCATTTTATCGCCTTGCTGTCTCCCGTTCAGTTGCAATCGGATGCCCAAAAACGCAAATTTCTGACCGAAGCACAGCACCGCATGCCGGCTTGCTCGGCCCCGGTGGCCACTGTACTGAACATGCTGTTATTGAGTTTGGACGATCTGTCGGCGCATGACATCAACAACCAGATGCTGGTGAACGAACACCTGAATTTTTTTGCCCGACTGGCTGACAATCCGGACCTGCATCAAACCCTGGAACAACTGGCCTTAAATACCTTTTTGGTGCTGTCGAATCGTTCGCCTGACTGGCGGCAGAGTTTGCTCAGCAACCCGGTTTTCACCAATGCGACGTTGTTCTGGCTGGCGACAATCCCGGAAAACGTCATCGCCCGTCATCCCTTCGCCAGCATTCTGATGGACAACGCTGATGTCAACCTGGCGGCGTCACTGGTCAACAGTCCGCCCTTTCAACGCTTTGTTCGCAGCCTGCTGAGCGCACCGCCGGCCAGTATGAACGCAGGGCAGTTTCAATTGCTGTTTGCGAAGCTGAAACCCGGACTGAAACAGGAATTGGCTCAGGATATTTTGCAACGCCCAAGCCTGGAAGACGTGCAATGGTTTTCCTTAATCACCCTGTCGCGCGCCTTGCCGATTGATACCCTGTTTCACATTTTTGAGCACAGCAAAACCCGCTTCATTTTCATTGATTTATTGTTCCATCATCCCGAGGGCATTGATCACCTGTCTGTGGAACAAAAAGATGCCCTGCTTCAGCATCTGGAATCGGCCAAACAGGTGCTGCGGATTTTGGACAGCGAAAGCTCGCCTGAATTGAAACAGGCATTTGTCCATTCTTTGTTCCAGTTTTTCAAACGTAAACAGATCAATATCCTGACCTGGATGCGAGACATGAGGGTCGATGCCAAAACCCTGGCGGCGCTGGCCAATTTTACGGTCAGCCCGGAACATAAAGTCATTTTCCAGGACGCATTGGCCAGTCAGACCTGGCGTCAACAGGATCTGCAGGATTATCTGCGCGCACCCAGCGTCGACCTGCCCACCGTGCCGTACAGCTTGCTTGGCGACTGGATAAGAGACACCTGGCGACACCCGGAGCGCGGACAATCTTGCCATCTGAGTTTGTTTGCCAGCCTCGACAGTGTCAGCGCACATCAGGCTTTGCTGGCACAGTTCAGATATTTGCAGGATATCCATCAGCTGGCCGACTTCTACAGACCCCTGGCGGGTTGCCAGGAAACGGCGGACGACATGTTGAGCGCCGCGCGCTGGATTCAGCGCTTGCCTGTACTGGCTGACGCTTCCAAAGCGGCGCAAGAACGGCATACCCAGCAGCTCCAGACCATGGCGCATGTATCACCGCAGCCACTGGTGCAATTGTTTTGTCCAGGCACGCAAGCACGCTCAAGCGCCCTGTCGGCAAAGGAAGCCAACTATCTGGCCAATGCGCCGCAACATCATCAGCAAAGCTTGCAGGATAAAGGCATAGACCCGGTTGATGATTTGAAAAAGATATTGGCTTGCGCCCGGCAGCATATATCGCTGGAATTGCTGACCGATGTCCTGCTGTCACCCCTGACCCAAAACTGGTCGGCGGCTGAACGCTACGATCTGATTTCCCTGTGGCAACTGATTGATTTTACCAAGGAAATCGATGCTTTTCATCGTGCCCTGCAACTGTGCGCCAATGCCAACAAGCAGAACAAAATACCGTTCAAGATATTGACAAGCCTGGCTGAAACAAGCTTGCCTGTGTTGGTCAACAGCCTGTTTCAGCTCGATCCGCAAACCCTGACAGACTGCCAGCAAACCTGTCATTTACTGCAATTGCCTTGTCTGCATGCCCTGCTCTCGCTCATCAAGACCGCCAAACGCGCGCATCAGTCAGCTGAACACATCTTGTCTTTGTTTCCCAATTCAAAACCTGGTCTGCATTTTGAGATGGACTGGTTCTCCGCTGAATTGCGGGCCATGGATGCCTGCAGGGATGCCTTGATGGCACGCAGCATCACCCTGGTCACGGACAGCCTGCTTTATCGTTGCGACCCTTATGATAACGAACGTCTGATTCGAGTGCTTCGACATCAAACTCTTTGCGATCTGACGCCTTGTTTGAACAGTTATCTGCCTGCGTTTGTGGATAAAAACACCGTTATCATGAACAAGGTACTGGAGACCCTGGCGCAATTATTCGCCAATCCCGAGCGGCTTGACCTTTTGTCCCGCCAGCTCGATCCGGCCTTGCTCGAACAGGTGTTGCGCACGGCTTTGCAAAATCCAAAAGATCACGAAGCCTTGATCCGCCAAATCAGTTTGATCGGCAAGGACGGGAAATATCCCGGCATGGTGCAAAAACACTTCATGCAACGCCTGGCTCCTCTTCCATCAAAACCCCAAAGCCTGGCACAATTCACCGGCAAGGATTTGGCCGCCCTGTCGGAAAGCGAGACGCAAGCCATCCTGATCATTCAGCGCATTCTGTATTATCAAACGCCCATGGACGAGCTGCTCGAGTGGCGGCGCAAGGGTAATGAAATAAGTGAAGAAAGCCGACGCGCCTTTTTCTGTGCCGATGCCAGTTTGCTCGCGGCGCTGAAGCGCATGGAAAACAGCCCCTTGGCGACTGATCTCAATTCGATATCGGAACAGTATGTCCGCCAGGCGATGGCCGGTTGCCTGACGTTTTTCAGGGAAAATTCGCATGCGCTGTCTTACTGCACCAGCGGAGAAAAGATGCTCGCGGCGCCACCGATGGCTCGTTTTCATTACCAGTTTGTGCTGGCGTTTATCGCAGACAAATATGATGATTTTTTAAGCGCGTTTATGCAGCAAGTGCCCGACCACAAACAGCGCATCGAACTGGAACGATGGCTGGCCGTGTTGCTCGATCAGAAGGTGTTCCCTGTCTTGTGCGATAGCCTGTTGAAAAAACCCTTATCCAGTTTTGAGCAGGAAGACTGGTTATTGTCCACCAGCTTGCGTTTATGTCCTCATAACGAGCAAATCATTCAAAACATCAGCCGGGCTTGTTCGTGGACGTGGTTGAGGCAACATATTCACGATAACAATACGCACCGACTGGTCTGGCTGCGCCTGGCGCTGAATAATGCTGTGCACAACAAGGCTATATTGCGTGATGAAACGTCTCGCCAGGCCTTTCTGGCCTTGCTTGGCCATTGCCGTTTCCCACTGAATGAGCTGATCTCCCTTTGCGAACTCAAGATCAATCCGGCTTTGAAAACACTGTTGGCCACCCATGTGATCAATCGAGAAGATTATCTTGCCCGACTCGAGGGCTCCTCTCTGTTAAACGATTTGAGTGATCATAGCGAACAACGCCTGAAACCCGTCGCGCAGCGAATAGATTTGACGCACTTGCCTGACAAGGTTCTGAAAAATTGCTTGCCCGAAGCGGCTGCGACCTTGTTATGCGTGGTCAGACAATTTCATATGCTGCATGCCGGGCGTCTTTTACCTTTGTTGAGCGCGCTCGGTGCACAGCGCAATGCATTTATTGTCTGGTGGATAACTCACTATGCCGCCATGCCCGGTGCCGACACGCCGCTTCTGGTTCTGGCGCAACAGGAACCCAAGCTGTTTTTGTCTGCTTTGGCGCAAATGTTGCCAAAAAAACGCCATGTATTGTTCCGACTGTTGATACAACAGACAACGGACAGCGCCTTTGCCGAATTCGCACATTACGCGACTGACGCGGATCTGCAATACGCCATGCTGCGTTTCTGGCATGGTAAACAGCAGGATGAGGCCTTGATCACGAAGATTCACGCCCTCATTCGATGCGTTTGCCAATCGCCTGACAGCTTATCGCTCAACAGCATACAATTACTGGTCAAACTGGGAGAAATCCCTGCGTTTCAAGCAGTGCATGCGCTGATCAAACAGGCAAGCGGCGATCATTTGAAACATCACGCAGAGCAGGGCAATTGCAGCATCTTTTACGACAACGGGCAGATCAATCAGCAACGACTGCTTCGCCCCATTCATCTGCAAGCGGAACCGGCGGCCGCGAACCCGGTCAGCCAGGGCCGGCTGCAAAAAGTCGGCGCGGTTCTGGCTTATCTGCTGCCCTTGCCGTCTTTGTCTGCTGCAAAACAGGATGAGCCGACAGTGGAAGACGCGCCTGCGCCTGCGGACAATATTTCGGCCATTAATTATTTTCTCATGCATTTCAAGGGCGATAACAACAGCCTGGCGGCTTGTTTGCAACAGTATTTTCAAGGCTTTGCCGCCATTGAGGACGAGGCCAATATACCGCCGACGCTGCTGCTTACTGCCTCTCTGCTCAATCGGGATGATCTGGACAACGGCACTCGACGTGCGATATTCAACAGCTTGCTGCTGTATCCATGCTTGCTCAAAGGCCTTATCGCGGCCCATGTTTTACAGTTTGATACGGCTGGATTGTTGAAACATGTTGGCCGGAGAAAAGACTATCAACTTGTCCAGCAAATCGCGTCGAGCGCGCTTGCCGCCGATACCGGTACCGATCGCATCATCTCCAATGCCAACGGTATTGAAGCACAACGAGCCATGGCAGAGGCTCGTTTTGAGTCCGCTCTGCAACAGGTGAGCGGCTTGTTTTCCGGCCTGCGCATCTGGTTCCGCCGTTGCAATTTTTATGGCTGGTCGGGATTTTTCCGCCCCAATCAGCCTGAATACATGGCCTCGTTTGACAGCCCGGTTGCGGCAGAAACAGGCAACTCCAGCGCCATCGCCCTGCAAGCCTTGCAGCATCCGGCACCGACCATCATGCCAGTACCCACGCTGAACAAGCTGCCGGCCAACAACGCATCATTGTCCGCCTGGACCGCCTGGTACGAGGCTTTGTGTATTTATAACAGCCAGGATCAGGACAACGAACAGGTTCAGCGCCCGCTGATAGACAGCGCCTTCCAGCATCTGTTTCAGCGCACCCAAAGTCTGGGCTACGAGCATGAATTGAGCATCTGGTTCCGCAAACATCAGCAAGAATTCAAACTCAACCGCCGCCGTTTGCTGGACATCTATCAACAAAACGGATCGGAAGACCAACAAACGCTGCTAAGCCTCGCCTGCAAGGGCCCCGGCGCCTTTGACGGTCTGGACAGGGAATGGAAAGAACCCGAGCCGCTCTGCTTGCTACCAGAAGAACAAGTCAACCCCACAGCCACCCAGCCAACCAGCTTCCTCGGCGGCCTGGTCAACGGCGCCGCAAGCTCCCTGAGTTTTCTCGGAAAAGGCGTTGGCTATTTGCTCCCACACAGCAACCAACCCGCCTCATCATCTAATGCCATCACGCCGGGGTAAGGGACAGGAGACCCTTCGCTTCGCTCTGGGCGACACGTTTGGACTGCGGTGTGGGTTGAGAGGTAGCCCTTCACTTTGATGCTCAAGCGTGTCGCCCAGAGCGAAGCGAAGGGTCTCCTGATTGTGGCACGGTGCCACCTGATAAACCGAAGCTTTTCCCTTAACCTGACAGCTATGGGCCAGGGCCAGATTTATTTTTTTCACGCAACAAGATTTACATTCACATGATGACGAACATTTTCCGCGACCACGTAATCAATTTTATCTTTGTATCCACTGATTTCATGCGCCAGTCGCCTGGCATCCCATTCAAAATGAATGGAGCGACTGATCAAAAAATTAACGAAAATATCCAGCATATTGATGTCGGCATTGTTTTCCTCCACCCAGAGAAATTGCCCCTGCTCATGCACTTCGAGAAAGATATACTGATCATCCGGGGTCACAATAAAATCAAAGCAACCAAAAACAATGCCAAGACGGCGCATAAAGGCACGAATTTGCTGCACCAGAGACGAGGGCAAATCGTAAGGCTCCAGGCTCATTTCGCTTGCGGACATGGCCGGCCAATCGCCACGCCCGTTTCGATGCGCTTGCGAATGCAGTTTTACCGCCACCACATAATCGCCAAAACAGGTGACCCTCAGCTCATATTGTTTGCGGATTTCCTTTTGAAAAATCCCTGGCGACAATTGCAATAATTTGTTTTCAGGCAAATCCAGAAAACTTAACTTTGACGTGTACGCCACTTTGGCGCGTTTGCTTTCTAACTGGAAACGGGAGCATAAAGGCTTGTAGATCACCCCGTCCGTCTCATGTTTTAATAAAAAATAACGGATGTCATTGGGGTCGTTGGAACACAAGGTAACCGGTATTTGCATACCGCATTGCGCCGCCGTTTTAAGCTGCAACAATTTGGAGTTGGCCCGGGATGCGCTCTGTTTGCTGTTAACCCACCAGGCATCGGGCGCCATGTTATACGTCAATGAGTCATAAAACATCGCGTTTTCACGCATGAGGAATGGATGGTCATCCGGGTGAACCATGTCTTTGTGCAGAAAGGGTTTGCGTGCGCGTCGCCACCAAACCACGTCGTAATCATTGTCGGTTATGGAATCGAATTTATCTGAACTTTTCCATTGATAGCCGTTGTTACTCACGTACACCGAATTTTTCTGGCGCGTGGGTTGATCGGCGGTAAATAGCAGGCGTACAGAATGCCCGCGCTCTTCGAGGGCCAATTTGACCAGGGCGGCGTGGCTGTCATCCGGTTCGGTTGGAATTAAAAACTTCATCTTGTTTGTTCCTTGTTCAGCAAGCGTCAGCTGGTTTCTGACTTGTCCGCTCATGTTGCCGGCTTCTTGCCTGTATCGCTAAGGATTGCTCAACGAGCGCTTCCATGAAGCGCTCATTCGAAGCAATTTTCCATTACCTGTCGAGGGTAAATCCATTCGGGATCAATACTTCTGATCGACCCCGATGGCATGCAGGACTTGCTCTTGTTGCTCTTCCGTTTATATTGTCCAATGTTTCTTTAAACGTCTAACCACGTTTCCATTTAATGGTTGGACAGTTTGTTTTTTGTTATTTTTCCTTAATCCCAGCTTGCTGTGTTGGACGACAAGCTGATGGAGGGCATTAAATAATATTTTACGACGCCCGTCAACCATAAAATAATTATTTTTATCATAAAATATTTTATTGCTTTGATTTTCATATTATGTTAGTTTTCATCCCATATAATAAACAGCGGTCCATTACTTATGACGACAACAATTGATACGGAAAAGAAACGTTTGTTTCTCGGCAAAAATCTGGCCTACCTGCTGACGCAAAACGCGCTGGATGTCAAAAACCTGTCTGCGGAAACCGGCATTCCAGCCGCGACCCTGGCCAGACTGAAGCGTGATGGCAGCAACCCGACCCTCTCTTCTATTGAACCCCTGCTGGATTTTTTCCGGGTGGACATCAATAGCTTTCTATATGAAGACATGTCTGACCCCACCTTTCCCGGCAGAAAAAAAATGGGCGAGCTGGTGTCGATCGCCGTGTATTCCCAGGAAGAGATCAGCAAAGGCAAGCATCAGGCGAAAGTTTCTTCCTTTATTGCCGCAGCAGGCGTCAGCCAAAATGCTTTTGGTGTAGCCATCAGCAGTGATACACTCGCCCCGGCCTTTCAAAATAACTCCATCGTCATCCTCGACCCGGATCTAAAACCCCTGGAAGCCGATTTCGTGCTCTGTGTGCTGGGCAGCAATCCCGATGCCAGCCCTGTGTTTCGGCAACTGTTTATGGATGGGGATGATTATTATTTCAAACCGGTCAATCCAGGCTTTGGTGAAATGAAGCATTTTGAACAGTATTTCATCCTGGGCGTTATTATAAAATCCATTGAATCCTGGCGGTAAATCATGAGCAATCAATCTTCCATTCCGCAATATCGATATGTACATTTTTTGATGATGTTGTTTATCACCCTGTTTCTTGTTTGTGATACAACAGCCTTTCGCATGACCCGCCTGTTTGGCACAACCGTCCCGGTCAGCGGCCTGATCATCCCGCTGGTATTTGCACTGGGTGATTTGATCGCAGATGTATATGGTTACAGCATCTCGCGCAAATTAATCTGGAACGCCCTCATCTGCCAGTTTGTGTTCGCCATCGGCATGAGCATAGCGGTCAACTTTCCAAGCCCGGAAGCGGATGTGACCAATGTTCACTACAGCGAGGCCTTCAAACATATTATCAGAACCAGCCTGACCGGTACCCTGGCCATTGCCTGCGGCATGTTCGCCAATGTCGTGCTGATGTCGAAAACAAAAGTCTGGATGAAAGGCAAACATTTCTGGATACGAACCATTGTGTCCAGTTCAGTCAGCGAATTCGTTCTGTGTTTTGTGATGTACGTCAGCCTGTATGCCGGTTTGAAAAATCCCTGGGAAATCTGGGCCATCGTATTAAGCATCTGGTATTACAAAGTGATTTTCACCGTTGTAGCCGCTCCTTTTGTTTCAATTCTGGCGCATGCGGTCAAAAAACAGGAACATTGCGATGTTTTTGATTATGGAATGAATTACAATCCGTTTCGTTATCATGATAAAGCAATGCAAGAAACATCGTCTTACTAGCACCATTTGTATCAGGAGTATGTTGTATGAAGGAAAACAAGGTGATTTCGTATTTGGGCGGTCTGGTACGCAAACTGGAGCCGGAATTTACCATGCGGCTGGCCGAGGTTATTTACAGCCAGGAACATGGTCATGAAATTTGTGTGATGCATGTGGCCGGTAAAAATTCCTTCCCAAAATGCACCGCGGAAGAGCTGTTGGCAGACCCCAAAGCCATGCAGGGACTGAGTCCACAAGACGCCGTCACCATCACGCGCCTGGATTATGCGATCAGAGAACGCAAACAAAAATTGATGGTACTGGATGTCGATCGCAACGGCACGGTGTTACTGCGTGATTCTTCCGGCAGTGAAAACCGGTATTCTGAAAAACTGCTGTCATCGGATCGTGAATTAATCAAAGACTTGAGCAGCGAAGACGCACATGATCTGGGCTACCGAGTCGGCTTTCGCGAAGGCTTGAATACCGGAAAATACAAGAAACAGGCATCGGAACTGGTGAAAACCAGCGTGCAGGCCTTGAATCCGTTTAAGGCGAAATAAACGGATTAGGCTCCGTGCCACAGCTTGTTGGGCCAAGGCTGCCAGGCTAAGCGAAATAAATGCCATGTAAGTGGCATATGGCACCACTTGGCACGAGGCAGCCCCCTCTCCCGCGGAAGGATTTTTGCTAAAACGATAATGCTGAGCGCGGGAGAGGGTTGGGGAGAGGGAAAACAACATGATCATTAACAAACCAAATCTACTACCGCATGCCAAATCCCTCCGTAAAAAAAGCACCGATGCCGAACATCGCTTATGGTTTCGACTTCGTGCTCATCGCTTAAAAGGCTTCAAATTTAAAAGACAAGTCCCAATCGGCCCTTACATTGCAGACTTCATCTGTATTCAAAAAAAATTGATCATCGAACTGGATGGTGGACAGCACTTAACAAATAAAATCTACGATACCACCCGAACGGATTTTTTGAATTCGAGTGGGTATCAGGTATTACGATTTTGGAACGATGATGTTTTGTTGAAAACCGGGGATGTGTTGGAGAGTATTGTTAGATGTTTGGAGGCGTTGTAAATTCAGGAGCAGCCCTCTCCCCAACCCTCTCCCGCGCTCAACATCATTCAATTACACACATCTCTACCGCGGGAGAGGGAGCAGTTCGTGCCACTTCTGAACATTCTGGCACGAAACAGACATTTTTTCCCTTAGACTGACCCACTTCATGCCCGGTAGGAACCAGGGGCAGGGAGAGGCTTTGAACTGGTGGGCTCACTCCTTTGTCCACCCTACCCATGATTTGAACTTTCAAGCGCGTTTCTCATATCTTCTTTTTTACTGTCATCCGCCGGCGACAAAGCAAGTGTCGCCAAACCGAGGTTCGCATACAAAGTTTCGCGTTCTGTGCCAGACAAGGCGTGCATGTGCTTGCCGAGGGTCGCAGCCTCTCCTCTTTGAATCGGTCCGGTTAACGAACATTCTGGCGATAGCGTGCTGGCCAAATTAGACACAGTGCCCTGCATAAGATTACTGATAATGCGCATAGCCATGTCCTGTTCAACTCCCGCTTCCCTCAAACAAGACAAGGCCTGTTGCGACAAAGTAACCAGGTAATTGGACGCGAAAACCCCGGCAGCGTGATACAGAGATTTTTTATCTTTCTCAATGTCATACGTAATAGCCCCAATGGCATCAAACAAAGAGCGCACAATCGATTTCGCCCCAGCATCACCTTCCAGTGCGCAATACGTACCCGCAAATTCTCGCACACTGATGTCCGGCCGGGCAAAGCTGCGCATGGGATGAATACTGGCAACCAGACACCCGGCTTCTCGCGCAGGAGACAACAGGTCAGACGTCAACGATCCGCTGCAATGCAAAACAACGCTGCCAGATTTTAAATCATGATTATTGGCAAGCGCCAAACAAGCCTCATGAATATGTTCATCTGGCGTTGCAATCAAGGTCAGATCCGCCGCAGGCAAGGCTCCAATGTCAGGACAATATTCCCCGGCACCAATAAAATCCAGCGCTTGTCGGGTACTGTGTTCTGAGGTATTACAAATCGCCCCAATGAAAACCCGCTGTTTATCAAGCAGCAAACGCGCGATGCTTTTACCCAGATGACCAGCGCCTATGATGTTGGCTAATAAAGGCATGAGGACTTATTTCCTGACAGGAGATGATTTGAGCATTAAAATAACACTTGATACAATTTATTTCAATTCCAACACCCTCAAGACATCGATGGCCCCGCGCCAGCCAAATATTCTTCCTCATACGGGAAATCGCTCTTGCCCATACTTTTATCCCGGGTATAAATGGTCTTTAAATTCCTGTTCACAACTTTCACACCATCCTGCCCAATATCGTAAGCAGCCATTTCATAGATATGCAAAGTTGTGCTAATCCCCGAGCCCAGTTTTTTACTGCGTTTGAGTTGATGCAAAAAAGGATCATCCTCCAGCGTGTCTGCATTAAAATGAAATTGATGCCGATTAACACGACGAACCAATTGTGCCGTATTGTCTCCAGTGGCCTGATAATACTTTTCGGAAACCGAATCTCCCAAAACCGTCACCGTTCCCCGATACCGATGATCATGAATAGACGTTTTTTGTCCAGGCCCAAGCGCGAATACCCATATCGACAGCGGATTGCTTTGATCCTCATTATCATAAATCAAATAACGCCCTATCCCAACGCCCGCCAACCGATTTTCCGGATTCCGCGGTACATATACAGACGGATCCAGAATCAAATGACGCGCCGCAAGCAAACCAGGCAACAAAGCTGAGACCGTTTCATAG
>Ga0209066_10001220_pt1 | contig 34786 bp, 34 predicted proteins | sample All_14_2_FD_187198 | JGI IMG/M metagenome (GOLD analysis project Ga0209066, IMG submission 187198) | Freshwater microbial communities in response to fracking from Pennsylvania, USA - Allegheny Zone_MetaG_DW_15 (SPAdes) (version 2) ... | reverse complement strand
CAGATCGGTGCAGGATTTCAGGCCGAACAGCAGCAGGCCAAGTAGCAGAAGGAAGGCCAGCAGCAGCATCAGCCAACGCAGCCAGCCCCAGCCCGCCGCTGCGGCCACGGGGGTCCCGGCGGCCGCGGCCGCCGCTCCGGCAGGTGCCGGCGCCGCGCTGGGGATGAAGCCGGGCCGCATGCGATCCCAGCCCACCAGCACGGGCTGGCCGTTGACGACATAGACCATGTCCGGCAGCGGCGGCGCGGTGATCTGGCGCAGGGCCTCCGCCTCGGCACCCCGGCCTTCTCCCGCCAATCGATCGGCCTGACCGCGCAGCGTAGACAACCGGTCCTGCAACAGGGCTTCGGCCTTTACCCGCGCGTTCTGATCCAATTGGGTAAGGGGAACGGGCTGACCTGCCAGATCGGAATACCATTCCGTAAACCGGCCGTCGGGCGAGTGGGCCGGCATGGAAATCAGCGACAGCGTGACGGCAGGCACACGCGTCGCCAGGATGTCGCGCAGCCCTGCAAACTGGTCCAGCAAAGGCTGCCCGCTCGCTGTCACCGGCGGTGACGCGGGTAGTGCCGTACGGGCAACTCGTAACCGGAATGCCATGTCCACAATGCTGATTGATGAACCCCGACCCGGTCTTAGCAGATTGAGCAGCGCGAGACCATGGCCGAACGTGCGATGGACACTTATGGTGGCGGGCGATGGCGAACAGGGGAAGCCGGACGTGGTCACATCCATGCATCTGATCGATCGCAACGCGCTCGACGAATACAGTTTCGTGGGCGATGCCGGCGACAAGGTCACCACCAATGCCGACAAGCTGCTGGCCCTAATCGAACGACGGCGCGGCGCGGCGCTGGCGGAGGTTTTCGCGCGGCCGCGCTTCGATGAACGCCGGACCCAGGTGATCTGGTTCACCGGGCTTGCCGGCCGGGTGAAGCCGTTCACGGAATTATCCGACGGGGACCAGCTGGCCCTGCTGGACAGGCTGGCCGGTCATCGCGCCGACATCCTGGCCCTGGCGGCGGAGGTGGCGCAGGCACAGGGCCATGACGCGCGCATCTATGCGCTGATGCTGCCGTTGCTACTGAATTTTCCCGAACCCGTGGAATATCATCTGTTCCGCCTGGATGGCCGTCCGGTGGTGACGAATTGGGGCATGAACAAGGGAACCGCGCTCGTGCCCCGCGATACGGTCGGCCCGTTCATGCAGGCCTGGCGCGCGCGACTGGACCTGCGCCGCAGCCAGGCGCAGGAAGCGGCCGAAGCCGAAGCGCGCGAAACATCCTTCTTTGGTCGCCTGACCCGTGCGGGGGCGCGGTCCGGTGCGGTGACGGTCTCGCTGCTCTGGAATGATCTGAACGATCTGGATCTGCATATCCAATGTCCGACGGGGGAACGGATTTCCTTCATCAACAAGCAGGCCTGCGGCGGCATCCTGGATGTTGACCGCAATGCGCATGCGGCGGCTCTGACGCGCGAACCGGTGGAAAACGTGGTCTGGACCCGTCCGCCACAGGCGCCGGGGCGCTATGGCGTGTTCGTGCATCATTTCCGGCGGCACGATCCGGATGTCGCGGAAAGCCGCTTCACATTGCGGCTGAAACGGGCTGGCCGCGTCGCCTTCCAGGAAGGCGTGGTCGCGCCTGGCGAAATGCGGCAGGTCACCGACTGGGTTGTCTGAACCCTTGATGGCGAACAGATTTCCCCCAGCGTGGCTTCAATATTATTCTGATAGGGAATATTCAGCCTCGTCGCCCTAGATAGGGCTGCCCAAATTCCCCGCGTGATCGGGAAGGAGAACAGCAAGCATGTCCGAAAAGGCCGACGGTGCCGACCGCCGTAAGCCGGGCCGCCCCAGGCAAGATGGCGATCTGCAGGAAGCCATTCTGGACGCGGCGGAGCGGGCTTTTGCAGATTATGGATTCTCCGGGACAAAGATCCGCGATATTGCCGCAACAGCGGGCGTCAATGCCGGGCTTATCCGGTATTATTTCGGGTCCAAATCCGATCTGTTCGATGAGGTCTTCCGCCGGCGCGGCGGGGTGGTGGCGGGCAACCGGCATGTGCTGCTGGATCGGCTGCTGGAAGAATGCCCCTCGCCCAGTGTGGAGCAGATCATCCGCGCCTATCTGAAACCACAATGGGATATCAAGCATAGCGGTGAAGGTGGCGCGGCTTTCGTGCGCCTGCAGGCGCGGCTGCATGCCGAACCCGAGGAGCACGCGCTGCGACTGCGTCGCGAAGTGTATGACGCTTCGGTGCGGCGCTATGTGTCGGCCCTGGCTGATGTGCTGCCGGAGCTTCCACGCAGCACCATCAGCCTGCGCATGACCTTCCTGGTGGGCACATACATGTTCATGCTGAACGATCTTGGCCGCCTGAGCGATATGACGGACGGGCAGATCGCGGCTTTGGATATGGGGGAGATGCTGGACGAGCTTGTCCGCTTCCTGTCGGCGGGTCTGCGCGCGCCCCTGGCCTGACCGCGTTCCCACCCCCGGTGCCTTTCGATCATGCTGTTTGTTGCTTGTAATTATACAAAAAAGGAATTTAAGATTGCCCTATCGAAATCAGGGCGACAGAGGGGCGCGTGATGAAGCAATTCCGGGTAGGCCAGATCGTTCCCAGTTCCAACGTGACCATGGAAACCGAAATCCCGGCGCTGCTGCGAGCCCGCGAACTGGTGAGCCTGGAGCGTTTCACCTTCCACTCCTCGCGCATGCGCATGAAGCATGTCACGAAGGAGGAACTGGCCAGGATGGATGCCGATAGCGACCGCTGTGCACTGGAGCTGAGCGATGCGCGGGTGGATGTGATGGGCTATGCCTGTCTGGTTGCCATCATGTCCATGGGCCTTGGCTATCATTGCGTCTCCGGCGCACGCCTGCAGAAAGTGGCGGCCGACAATGGCGCGCCGGCACCCGTCGTCACCTCCGCCGGGGCCTTGATCGAAGGACTGCGTGCCATCGGGGCGAAGAAGGTCGCGGTGGTGGCCCCCTATATGAAGCCGCTGACGGAGATGGTGGTGGGGTATATCCGTCATGAAGGCATCGAGGTGTCGGACTGGCGCGCGCTGGAAATCCAGGACAATCTGGCGGTCGCCGCGCATGATCCGATGAACCTGCCCGACATCGTACGGGGCATGAAGACCGATGATGTCGATGCGGTCGTGCTGTCCGCCTGCGTGCAGATGCCATCCCTGCCTGCCGTGCCGATGGTGGAGGCGCTGACAGGAAAGCCGGTCGTGACGGCGGCCATTGCCACGACATGGCAGATGTTGAAGGCGCTGGGGCTGGATACGCGCGTGCCCGGCGGCGGGTCGCTGCTGTCCGGCGCGTATTGAGAGGGGGGCTGAACCGATGAGGGGATATAACCTGCACGCCAACGGCATCCGCCAACACCTCCTGCATTATCCGGGGGTCGGTGAAAGCCTCCTGCTGATACCCGGCATCACCTCGCCCGCCATCACCTGGGGTTTCGTCGCCGAACGGCTGGCCGAACGCTATGACGTGCATGTGCTGGACGTTCGCGGGCGTGGCCTGAGCCAGGCCGGCGCGCTGGACTATTCCCTGAACGCCATGGCCGACGATGTCCTGGCGGTGATCGCGGCGGCAGGGCTTGGTTCGCCGGTGGTGATGGGTCATTCCATGGGCGCGCGCATCGCCATCCGCGCCGCAGCCAGGAATGCGAAGCCGATCGGGCGATTGGTGCTGGTCGATCCGCCGGTATCGGGTCCTGGCCGTCGACCCTATCCGGCCAAGCTGCCCTGGTATGTGGATTCCATCGCCATGGCGATGAAGGGCTGCACGGCGGAAGACATGCGCGCCTTCTGCCCAAGCTGGAGCGAGGAGCAACTGGCCCTGCGGGCGGAATGGCTGCACACCTGCCAGACGGATGCCATCGTCACCGCCTTCGAGGATTTCGGCAGGGACGACATTCATGCCGACCTGCCCGGTATCACGCTTCCGATGCGCTTGGTTGTGGCGGGCGGTGCTTCGGTGATCCAGGAAGCCGATATCGCGGAGATCAGGGGGCTCGCCCCGGATATCGAGGTGCGGATCGTTGAAGGCGCCGGTCACATGATCCCCTGGGATGATCTGGAAGGCTTCCTTTCCGCCGCGATGTAACGACAGGATCGATAATCGGGCTCGCGGCCCCGCGGGCCGCAAGGACAGGGGTTAAGGGCATGGATCAGGCCAGCTTCATTGAAATCTGTCTGTATCAACTGAAGATGTCGGGGGTGAAAGAAGGCGAAAAGCTGATCGTGCTGACCCAGGGCAATGATCGTCTGGATTATGCGGACGCCTTCCTGGCGGCAGGCCAGCGCCTGGGGGCCAGCATGTACCATATGCGCCTGCCCGCCCCCCTGCCGACATCGGGCTGGAATGTGGGGGTGACCGGGCTGGCGGCGATGCCGGACGCGGTGGAAGCCCTGAAAGCCGCCGATATGCTGATCGACTGCATCTTCCTGCTGTTCTCGCCGGAACAGATGGCGATCCAGGCGGCGGGTACGCGTGTGCTGACCGCCGTCGAGCCGCCGGCATTGCTGGCGCGGCTTCTGCCAACGACGGAGCTGCGCGAGAAGGTGGAGGTGGGCGGCGAGTTGCTGTCCAAGGCGCAGGTGATGCGCATCACCTCGGTGCATGGCACCGACGTCACCTATCGCCTGGGCGTCTATCCCACCATCATGGAATATGGCTGCACCGATATTCCGGGCCGCTGGGACCATTGGCCGGCGAATTTCGTCTTTACCGGTGCCGCCGATGATGGGGTGGATGGCCGGATCGTGGTGGCGCCGGGCGATGTGCTGCTGCCCTTCAACACCTATGTCCGCGACCCGATCACCTATACGATCGAACGAGGGGTGATCGTTGATATCCGCGGCGGGTTGGATGCCGAGCTGGTCAAATCCTATATGGAAAGCTTCAACGATCCCAAGGGCTACGGCATGAGCCATATCGGCTGGGGGCTGGACCCGCGCGCCCATTGGCATGGGCTGACACCGGGCGAATTCCCGGGTGGTATGGGGATGGAGCTGCGCTCCTTCTACGGCAATGTGCTGTTCTCCACCGGGCCGAACAACGAGCTGGGCGGCCCGAACGATACGGCCTGCCATCTGGATATCCCGATGCGGAACTGCTCGCTGTTTCTGGATGACGTCCCCATCGTGCTGGATGGGGATATCGCCGTGAAGGAAATGCAGTCCAGGCGCCGTTGACCGGAAGGGGTGGACCCATGTCCCAGGAAAAAGTGTATAGCGCGGCCGGCTTCGGCCAGGCCGTCCCGCGGGGGTCACGCCCCGGCATTGTCGTGGTGGATTTCTCCTACGGATTCACCGATACGCAATACCCGACGGCGGCAGAGATGAGCGGGGCCATCGCGGCGACCCGCAGCCTGACCGACTTTGCCCGTGGGGCTGGTTTTCCGGTGATCTACACCACCATCGCCTATGATCCGGGCGAGCTGGACCGCCTGCCTTGGCTGAAAAAGGCGGCAGGCATGCGTGCCCTGCTGCGCGGATCGCGCCTGGTGGAAATCGATGCGGCCACGGGTATCCAGGCACAGGACCCGGTGATCGTGAAGTCCGGCGCCTCCGCCTTTTTTGGCACCCATCTGGCGGCGCTGCTGACCGGAAGCGGTGTGGATACGGTCGTGGTGACCGGGGCCACCACATCCGGCTGCGTGCGCGCCAGCGTCGTGGATGCGGTGCAGTCGGGCTTCAATGTGCTGGTGCCGGGTGATTGCTGCGCGGACCGCGCGCAGGCACCCCACGACGCCAATCTGTATGACATGCAGCAGAAATACGCCGATGTAACCGATGCGGCGGACATATTGGCCTGGCTGAAGCGCTGCGCGGCCTGAATCAATTCCGATGCGGACGCCGGGGGTTACGGCCTTGCGGGGGCTGGCATCGTGATGCCCAGCGCCTTGATGCGCGATGCAAGCGTGGTCGGTTTGGTCGCCAGAAGCTCCGCCGCGCCGCCACGCCCGGACACCTTGCCGCCGCAGGCTTTCAGAGCGGCCACGATGCTGCGCCGCTCCAAGGACCGCAATTGCTGGTCGGTCAGGATTTTCTCGGTGGCTTCGGCGGTGGAATCGGAACCCCGGTCGCGTGGCACGGATTCCGGCAGGTCGATGAATAGCTGGCCGCGCTGCGCCAGGATTGCGGCGCGTTCCATCACATTCTGCAATTCGCGCACATTGCCCGGCCAGTCATACTGCGTCAGCGTGGCGATATTGGCCTCGGTCAGGCGCAGATTGGCCTTCTTCGATTTGTTTTCGCGATTGAGGAAATGCTGCGCCAGCAGTGGAATATCGTCGCGCCGGTTGCGCAGCGGCAGGGATTCGATGGGAAACACGTTCAGCCGGAAATACAGATCCTCGCGGAACCGGTTGCGGCGCACATCCGCTTTCAGGTCGCGATTGGTCGCGGCGATCACGCGCACATCCACGCTGCGCGTGCGCTCCTCCCCCAGGCGTTCGAAATGGCCTTCCTGCAGCACGCGCAACAGCTTGCTTTGCAGGCCTGGCGGGATTTCGCCCACCTCGTCCAGGAACAGGGTGCCGCCATCGGCCAGTTCGAAGCGCCCGATCCGGTCGCGCAGCGCCCCGGTGAAGGCGCCCTTCACATGGCCGAAGAACTCGCTCTCGAACAATTCGCGCGGGATGGCGGCGCAGTTGACGCGGATCAGGGGGCGGTCCTTGCGGCTGCTTGCCTCGTGGATCGCGCGCGCGATCAGCTCCTTGCCGGTGCCCGATTCCCCGGTGATCAGCACGCTTGCGTCGGTGGGCGCCACCAGCTGGATCTGGCGCAGGGTGGCCTGCACCGCCTCCGACTTTCCGATGATGCCGGTCGCATTCATCTCGATGCGGATTTCTTCCTGCAGATAGGCGTTTTCCTGTTCCAGCCGCTCGCGCAGCCGATCCACCTCCGCCAGGGCGGCGCGCAGCTTCTCGTCATGCTCGCGCCGCTGCGACACGTCGCGGAACACGATCACCGCGCCGACGATGATGTCCCGGTCGCGGATGGGGGTGGAGGTGTATTCGACCCAGACCGGAGTGCCATCCTTGCGCCAGAACACCTCATTCTCGACCTTGTGCACCGCGCCGTCGCGAAAGGCCGCATAGATCGGGCAGTATTGCTGCGGATAATGGCTGCCATCGGCATGGGTATGATGCACGACGGAATGCATGTCGCGCCCGACCAGCTCGTCGGCGCTCCAGCCCAGGATGCGTTCGGCCACGGGGTTGACGAAGGTAGTCTTGCCTTCGGCATTGACGCCATAGATGCCTTCACCGGCGGCGCGCAGGATCAGGCGGTTTTCCCGCTCGATATCGCGGAAGACCCGTTCCACACGCTGCCATTCCGTCAGTCCGCCGCCGATATAGTCATCCGCCGCCGCGTCGATGGAGCGGCGCCGGCGTTCCTGCAGATCGCTGATGACAATCAGCATGGCGTTGGTCGCGCCATCCACGGCCAGGCGCGACCCGACATATTCCAGCTGCAATTCCTTCTCCGCGGCATGGCGCGGCGACAGCGATGTGGTCCAATAGGTGCCATTCGCCAGCACGGCCTGGGTAAAGACGATCAGCGTAGGAAGTTGCGCGGGGTGCAGATCGGTAACCCGCATGGCCAGCAGCAGCCCGCGATCATAGCCCAGCAGGGCGCAGGCAGCTGCATTGGCCCCCAGCACCCGGTCGCTGTCCGGATCGAAGACCAGTTGCGGCAGGGGCGAGGCATCGAAGACCACGGAAGCCAGATCGGGCATGACGAAATCTCGTAATTTCAGCCAACGAAATCTCGTATATCACGAAATATCGTGAACCTCTACCCCGTTATGTTTCAAGCAATAACAATTCGTTATGTGGTATTTTCGAACTGGCACACCCCTTGCTGTTTACGGCATTAGCCAAATCCAGAGGGGAACCTGACCATGTTCGACAATCCGTTCGATGCAGACTCCAAGCTTCACCCGGCTGGTTGCAGCTGTGGCCAGCATAAAAGCCAGGCCGAGCATGACCGGCAACTGCAGGCCGCCGCTGGTCTGGACAGCGATGAAAAGCAATATGGCAATGTCGTGGCCTCCGCCGTCATCCGCGCGATGTTCCCGCAGGACAACGCCCGTCGTGCCTTCCTGAAGGCGGTGGGCGCATCGACCGCCATCGCCGCGGTATCCCAATTCTTCCCGCTGGCAACCGTGACCGATGCCTTCGCGCAGGGTGGCGCGCTGGAGAAGAAGGATCTGAAGGTCGGCTTCATCCCGATCACCTGTGCCACGCCGATCATCATGGCCCATCCGATGGGCTTCTATGCCAAGCAGGGGCTGAATGTCGAAGTGATCAAGACCGCCGGCTGGGCGGTGATCCGCGACAAGACCCTGAACAAGGAATATGACGCGGCGCATATGCTGTCGCCCATGCCGCTGGCGATCACCATGGGCATCGGCTCCAATCCGCAGCCCTATGCCATGCCGGCGGTGGAAAACATCAACGGCCAGGCGATCACCCTGGCCATGAAGCACAAGGATCGCCGCGATCCCAAGGATTGGAAGGGCTTCAAGTTCGGCGTGCCCTTCGATTATTCGATGCATAACTATCTGCTGCGCTATTACCTGGCGGAACATGGCATCGACCCGGATACCGATGTGCAGATCCGCGCTGTGCCGCCGCCGGAAATGGTGGCCAATCTTCGGGCGGAAAACCTGGACGGCTATCTCGGCCCCGACCCGATGAACCAGCGCGCCGTCTATGACGGGGTCGGCTTCATCCACATCCTGACCAAGGATATCTGGGAAGGCCATCCCTGCTGCGCCTTCGCCGCGTCGCAGGAATTCATCACGGCGATGCCCAACACCTATGCTGCCCTGCTGCGCGCCATCATCGATGCGACGGCCTATGCCCATAAGGCGGAAAACCGCAAGGAGATCGCGGCCGCGATCGCCCCAGCCAACTACCTGAACCAGCCGGAAATCGTGCTGGAACAGATTCTGACCGGCACCTTCGCTGATGGGCTGGGCAAGATCGTCAAGCAGCCGAACCGTGTCGATTTCGATCCCTTCCCCTGGCAGTCCTTCGCCGTCTGGATCATGACCCAGATGAAGCGCTGGGGGCAGGTCAAGGGCGATATCGATTATGACGGCATCGCCAAGCAGGTCTTCCTGGCAACCGATACCGCCCGCCTGATGGAGGAGGTCGGCATGACCCCGCCGAAGGCGACGACCAAGACCTTTGTGGTCATGGGCAAGACCTTCGACCCGTCGCAGCCAGAAGCCTATCTCGACAGCTTCGCGATCCGGAAGGTGAACTGACGTGCGACCACCCCTTGTCATTCGCGCCGCCGCCCTGTCGGTGGCGATCCTGGTCGTGTTCCTGGGCCTGTGGCAATTATCGGTGATGGGCAGCGGGCCGACCACGGATATGGACCCGGAATATGCGCGCCTGATGGGGCTTACCGCGACCACCGGCGTCTCGGCCATGCCGGGGCCGGGGGCGGTCGGGGCGGCCCTGTGGACGCATCTGAGCGATCCGTTCTACGACAATGGGCCGAATGACAAGGGGCTCGGCATCCAGCTCGGCTACTCCATTCTGCGCGTGCTGCTGGGCTATCTGTTGGCGGTCATGGTGGCGATACCGCTGGGCTTCATGATCGGCATGTCGCCGCTGATCAGCCGGGCGGTCGATCCCTTCGTGCAGGTGCTGAAGCCGATCTCGCCTTTGGCCTGGATGCCGCTGGCGCTCTATACCATCAAGGATTCCAACATCTCCGCCATTTTCGTGATCTTCATCTGCGCCATCTGGCCGATGCTGATCAATACGGCCTTCGGGGTGGCTTCCGTCCGCAAGGAATGGATCAGCGTGGCCCGCACGCTGGAGGTAGGGCCCATTCGCCAGGCCTTCACCATCATCCTGCCGGCGGCGGCCTCCACTATCCTCACTGGCATGCGCATCTCCATCGGGATCGCCTGGCTGGTGATCGTGGCGGCCGAGATGTTGGTGGGCGGCACGGGCATCGGCTATTTCGTCTGGAACGAGTGGAACAACCTGTCCATCACCAATGTGATCATCGCGATCCTGGTGATCGGGGTGGTCGGCATGATCTTCGACCAGCTGTTGGCCCGGCTGACCCGTCTTGTGACCTTCGCGGAATGATGATCATGGACAAGTTCATTTCCATCGAAGCCATCGCGCGCCGCTATCCGGGCAAGGCTGGCGATCAGACCACGATTTTCGAGAATCTTTGGCTGTCGCTGGGTCGGGGCGAGTTCGGCTGCGTGATCGGCCATTCCGGTTGCGGCAAGACCACGATCCTGAACATCCTAGCCGGACTGGATGCGCCCAGCGAAGGCGCCGTGATCGTGGATGGCAAGGAGATTTCCGGCCCCAGCCTGGATCGGGCGGTGATCTTCCAGAGCCACGCTTTGCTGCCCTGGCGCAGCGTGATGGGCAATGTGGCGCTGGCCGTGTCCTCACGCTGGCCGGGCTGGTCGAAGGCGAAAATCCGCGCCCATGCGCAGGAATTCATCGATCTGGTCGGGCTGTCTGGTTCGGAACACAAGCGCCCGGCCGAGCTTTCCGGCGGCATGAAGCAGCGTGTAGGGATCGCCCGAGCGCTGTCGATCACGCCGAAAATCCTGCTGATGGACGAGCCCTTCTCGGCGCTCGACGCGCTGACCCGCGGCACCTTGCAGGACGAGGTGCGCCGCATCTGCCGCGAGACGGGCCAGACCTCCTTCATGATCACCCATGATGTGGATGAGGCGATCTTTCTGGCTGACAAGATCTTCCTGATGACCAACGGCCCGAACGCGGTGTTGGCGGAAGTGGTGGAAAATCCGCTGCCGCGTGACCGGGTGCGCACCGATCTGCATCGGGCTGCCGGATATTACCCGCTGCGCAACCACATCATCGATTTCCTGATCACCCGCAGCCGCAATTTCGCGGAAACGGTGACGGATCACGATCCCCGTCGGGTTCCGGTCATTCGGCCGGGCCTGGAGGATGGGACGGACGCCAAGGCCAGGCGCGCTGCAACGGCTGAGTAATTGCTACCTGGTTCAACGGAGAAAAATCATGAAACGCGAAGACCTTACGGAAAAGCTGCTCGACATCAAGCGCGAGAACGGTTGGAGCTGGAAGCATATCTGCGAGAAGATCGGCGGGTATTCCGAAGTGCTGATCGTTGGTGCGATCCTGGGCCAGATGAAGCTGACCAAGCCGCAGGCGGAAAACGCAGGCGAGCTGTTCGGGCTGAGCAAGGCCGAAATCGCCATGCTGAACGAGGTGCCCATGCGCGGTATTCCCATGCCGCCGACTGATCCGCTGATCTATCGCTTCTATGAGCTGGTGATGGTCAATGGCCCGGCCTGGAAGGCGCTGATCGAGGAAGAATTCGGCGACGGCATCATGTCGGCCATCGATTTCGACCTGGATATCCAGCGTGTGGCCAACCCCAAGGGCGACCGGGTGCAGTTCACCATGTCGGGCAAGTTCCTGCCCTACAAATATTATGGCGCGAGCGGCAATGTGCCGGAATACGGCTTCAAGGAGCAGTAAGCCCGGCTGGCGATATTCCCGATGGGCAGGCGATGTCCATCGGGAATGCTTTCTGTCCTGAAGAGGAGATCATTATGGCCCTGGTGCCGCCCTTCACGCAGGAGACCGCAACGGCCAAGGTGCGGTTGGCCGAGGATGGCTGGAACAGCCGCGATCCGCAGCGCGTCGCCCTGGTCTATACCGAGGACAGCCGCTGGCGGAACCGAGCGGAATTCCCGGTAGGGCGCCAGGAAATCATCGCCTTTCTAAGCCGCAAATGGGCGCGCGAATTGGATTACCGGCTGATCAAGGAGCTTTGGGCCTTCGGGGATAACCGGATCGCCGTGCGCTTCGCCTATGAATGGCATGACGATAGCGGACAGTGGTTCCGCTCCTATGGTAACGAGAACTGGGAATTCGCCGCCGATGGCTTGATGCAGCGGCGCTTCGCCTCGATCAATGACCTTCCGATCCGCGAGGGCGAACGGAAATTCCACTGGCCGCTGGGCAGGCGCCCGGACGACCATCCCGGCCTGTCGGAGCTGGGCCTATAATGGAGGCAGACCCAGAGCGCGGTACGAGGTGCGCACCGCGCTTTGGCAGGTAACCTCTGTCAGGCGAAATCGCCTGACAGTATTTCCCGCGCCTCTTCCTGCATCACGGCCATATGGGCGTATTGCGGATGTTTGAAGCCCGCGATCACCTGGGTCCCCGGCTTGCGAAAGGCGTCTGCCTGGGCGTCGGTGAAAGGGAAGTGGATGAACTGCACGGCCGAAGCCTTGCCGGAGGCGGAGGTTCGGTCCACATCGGCTTCTGGCACGCCGAGGACCTCATGCTCCCCGAATTTCAGGAACATGGTCTCTTCCACGCCGCCCAGCCTAGCCAGGAAATTGGCTCTGCGAACCGGGTCGTCGATCTCGAACATTACGGTCGCCACCAATTCGCGGCCCTGCGGGATCAACGGGTTGTAGGCCGACAGCTCGTCCTCGATCTGCTCTTCGCCACCCTTTTCGATATAGAGCATTTCATGGACCTGTAGCCACATGGTCTCATAGCTCTCGAAATACGCGGTGGCGACCGGTCCGATCTCCACCCGGCGCAGGCGCTTGGCCGGCAGCAACTCGGCGCGCTTGGCCTTGCGGATCTTTCCGAACTCCGCCATCGGCAGGATATCGGCGCGGGTGATGGCGCGTTTCATGACCATATGCTCCATGTTTTTCTCTCCTCAGCTCGTGGTCGGGCCAAGGTCGATTCCATAGGCCTTAGCCAGCAGCAGGACAGGATGCGGTACCGTTTCCGGCAGCGCGTCGGCGGGTTTGTCCGGCTGGCTGCGCTCAATGCCCTGGCCGATATGCAAGGCCGCGAGCGGACATTCGGAGGCGACATATTTTGTCTTACCCTCCTTGTTCATCTGACGGAAGACCGGTTTGCCCACCTTCATGCCGACGTCGAAGGTTTCCTGCATCACACCCCAGGATCCACCATGGCCGGAGCAGCGCTCGACCACGGTCAGCTCGACCTCCGGGATCAGCCGCATCAGCTCCTCGCCCTTGCGGCCCATGTTCTGGGCGCGCGAATGACAGGCGATATGCACCGATGCCGCGCCGTCCAACGGCTTGAGCCCTTCGGCCAGGCCATATTGCTTGGCCAGCATGACGATATATTCCGACACGTCATAGCAGGCCGCGCTCAACGCCTTTACGTCGGCATCGTCGGGAACGATCAGCGGCCATTCGAATTTCAGCATCAGAGTGCAGGACGGCACCAGGGCCAGAACGTCCCAGCCATCCTCGACATAGGGTTTCAGGGCCGCGGCCACATTCTTGGCCTTGCTGGCTACGCGGCCCAGATCGCCATGTTCCATCTGCGGCATGCCACAGCATTCAGGGTAGACGACTTTCGTCTCAACGCCCTGTTTCGCCAGAATGGCCATCGCGGCCTGACCGATTTCCGGCATGTTGTAGTTGCCATAGCAGGTGGCATAGATCACCGCCTTGCGTCCCTTGGCGGGGCCATGTTCGGCAATCGCCGGCGGGGCTTCCGATGCCCGCTTTTCCAGCGTCTTGCCGGCGAATTTCGGAAGCTTGGCGTCGGCATGCACCCCGGCGACCGATTTCATCAGCTTGCGGGTGAAGCCGTTCTTCGTGTCGCTGGCCCAGTTGGCGATGCCGGGCAGGGCGGTACCAAGCTTGCCATTGCGGTCGGTCTCGGTCAGCTGCTTCTGCACGGCCGGAATCTGGCCCTTACGGTTCTCCACCGCGCGGTAGCGCAGCATCAGATGCGGGAAGTCCAGATTGAATTCATGCGGCGGCACATAGGGGCATTTGGTCAGGAAGCACATGTCGCACAGCGTGCAGGCATCCACGACCGGCTTGAATTCCTCGGAAGCGACGCTCTCCAGCTCGCCCGACTCGCCCTCATCGATCAGGTCGAACAGGCGTGGGAAGCTGTCGCACAGGTTGAAGCAGCGGCGACATCCGTGACAGATGTCGAATACGCGGCGCAGTTCCGCGTCCAGCTTGGCCTCGTCATAGAAGTCCGGGTTCTGCCAATCGATCGGATGGCGGGTCGGTGCATCCAGGCTACCCTCGCGCATGGTCCCTTGGCCTCTCATTCAGGGGAAGTTCCGGCCGCTTCCGGGCCAGACGCGATGCCGCCACGCCCAATTACCCCGATTCACGTCAGGGCCCTGCGGTAGGGACGCGCGTAACTGTGCGGCGGCTCTATTCTCGGCAAACGGGGCCGGGGTGAAAGAGCGGCGATGCGCCCCGTCGATCTCCGGCCCCGTGATCCGAGTGTCAGGTCAGGCCAGCGAATCCAGAGCTTTCTGGAAGCGGCCGGCATGCGACTTTTCGGCCTTGGCCAGGGTCTCGAACCAGTCGGCGATCTCGTCGAAGCCTTCTTCACGCGCAGTGCGTGCCATGCCCGGATACATGTCGGTGTATTCGTGCGTCTCGCCAACAATGGCGGCCTTCAGATTCAGCGAGGTGTCGCCAATCGGCTCACCCGTGGCCGGGTCGCCGACGGCTTCCAGGAACTCCAGATGGCCATGGGCATGGCCGGTCTCGCCTTCGGCAGTGGAGCGGAACACGGCGGCTACATCGTTGTAGCCCTCGATATCGGCCTTCTGTGCGAAATACAGATAGCGGCGGTTGGCCTGGCTCTCGCCGGAGAAGGCATCCTTCAGATTGCCTTCGGTTTTGCTACCCTTCAGATCCATCGGGTCTCTCCTCGCTGTCTCGTTTCCAGGGGGAACGCCGCCGATGATGTCACCGGCTGCCCCCAATCCTTTTCGGTCGGTCGCCCTCCGTCGTCGCGGCTTGCTGGCCCCTGGGGGTTGCCGGATCTGCACGAAGGTGCTTGGTTGGCCGTCTGTGGAAAGGGCGAAGCGGATGGCCCATCCTCACCACAGGCGACAGGATTTTTATAGGCCGGACACGGCTTTCCGTCAACAGTTTAGAATAAATCTAAATTGTTGCGCATGATTCTGAAAATCAGGGATTTCTTAATGCACGTCGGACCATTAGTCCGCGTCGACCACCCGAATGATGACATCCACCCGGGCAATGCGCGACCCATTCGGGGCGTTCGGAAGGTTGCCAAGCGCAATGCTGTCCCGTGGAATATCGGTCAATGCGCCGGAGCCTTCATGGAAGAAATGATGATGGTCCGCAACATTGGTGTCGAAATAGGCGCGCCCCGGTTCAACTACGACTTCCCGCAGAAGCCCGGCGGCCTGGAACTGGTGCAGGGTGTTGTAAACAGTGGCGAGGGAGACCCGGATGCCGTCGCTCTGTGCCCTTCCATGCAGGGTCTCGGCCGTTACATGGCAATCGCCTTCTGCAAACAAAAGGCGCGCGAGGGACAGGCGCTGACGCGTGGGGCGCAGCCCGGCGGCTTTCAGCCGATCCAGGGCGGATGCATAGGGGCGCTGTGACATCTGGACGGTGCTCATATCTGCTATGTAGAGCTATTCTAAAGAAACCGCAAGACCCTTGAAAACTGTAAATAACCATAGAAATTTAGGGGTTGTCTGCGGCGGTCGCAAAGCAGAAGGGGCGGCCGAAGCCGCCCCCTCCAAACTTCCATGATCGACGCGTGATTACTGCAGCACGATCTCGACGCGGCGGTTCTGCGGCTCGCGCACACCGTCAGCGGTCGGTACCAGCGGCTCGCTCTCGCCCTTGGCCGACACGGTGTAGGACACGCCGGTCAGGCCCTGGGCCTGCATCTCACCCTGCACATTGCGGGCGCGACGCTCGGAGATGCCCTGGTTGTAGCGCGGCGACCCCGAGGTATCGGCATGGCCGGTCAGCACCAGACGGGTAATCCCACCCTTCTTGGCATTAGCAACGGCCTGGGTGATGGTGTCACGCGCGGCTGCCAGAATGACGTCCGAGTTCCAGTCAAAGAACACGATGTAGGTACGGACGATGTCAGCCGGCGGCGGCGGCGGAGCCGGCTGCGGAGCCGGAGCCGGAGCGGCTACCTGCGCAACCGGAGCCGGTGCAGCGGGGGCCGGGGCAGCGAAGCTGTAACGCAGGCCCACGAAGAAGGCATGCGACATGTAGTCACTGTTTACCGACGTGCCGTTCGCCAGGCGCATCTCGGGGTCCTGGGTACGCACGATATTGTACTGGCCGAAGACGTCGAGCTGCGAGGTAACCGCATAGCCCAGACCCAGGATACCCTGCATGCCCAGCACGGTGTCATCGTCATTCAGGCTCGAACCGGCGACCGTAGCCACCCCGTCATAGTCGACGCGAACCGCGCCGAAACCGGCACCGATATACGGCTTGAAAGCCGTCCCGGTCGGGATGTCATACAGCAGGTTGGCGAAGAGGCTGGTGGCATCCGCGTCGCCGGTGGCATTCACGCCGCCGATCTTGTCAACATCCGACGTGCGGTGGCTCAGCTCGCCTTCCATGCGGAAGCCGCTGCCGAAGGCATAGCCCAGCGTGCCGAGGCCAGCCCAATCCCAATCGAACTCGCCTTTCTGCGAGACCGCCGGAGTGCTGAAATCGCCGTCGGAGACGATGCTGGTGCCGACACCGGCGCCGACATAGAAGCCTTCGCCCTGCGCCATCGCAGGCGCTGCCAGCAGGATGCCGAGCGCGGTAGCCGCGAGAACTTGTTTCTTGGACATGGTAACTCCTCTGCGAGACCCAGTTTCGTCTCTTTCAGCGTCATTCCTAACGCGAATTCGGCGAGAGCGCAAAGTCTATACCTTGCTACCCGGCTCTTCCTCGACGGTTGTTGCATCCCTGCATCACTTTTCGCCGGGTTACGTGGGCCAATGGCCCGGCGGGACTGGACAAGGCGTGGTGTGGCGTCGGATATGGTAAGGATGATGAGGAACCGGGTCATTGCCATCCTGGCTGGAACTGGCTGTGCCATTTTTGGTGGCTATGCCGCCTACTGGCATGTCGGCGCTGCGGCGGTGGAAGATCTGCTGCTTGCCCGAATCGCGCAGGAGCGCGGTCGCGGTATATTGATCGACCATGCGGCGCTGGAACGTAGCGGTTTTCCGACCCGCGTCCGGCTGCGTCTCGCCGAGCTCTTGATAGAGAATCCGGCCAGTGGCTGGACCATCGGCATTCCCGAGCTGATGCTGGAAGTGGCGCCCTGGCGCCCGCTGCGGCAGGAGGTGACGCTTCGCGGTTCGCTGGAAGCGGTGCTGCACGATTCCGGGCGTGTGCTTACGTTCCGGCTGACCTCCGATCGGCTGGGTGGGCATGTGGATCTCGCCGCTGACGGGCGAGTGGCAGAGGCGGGGCTGGCCGGCGCGGCCCTGGTCCTGGAGGCCGAAGGGGTTCCGGCATTGCTGCGCAGCGTGGCTGCGGAAGGTCTGGACCTTGACGTCAAGGATCTGGCGCATGTCGCCTCGGCTGCGACCGGAACGCCTGATCCGGTGGGCGAGGCCGTCCTGTCGCTGCGTGGCATCACCGTGGAGGGGGCGGTGATGCCGCTCGGTCCGCGCATCGAACGGGTCGGGCTGCGCGCGATTTTGAAGGGGGCATTGCCGCCCGGAGCCGATCCGGGTGACGGGCTGGAACACTGGCGCGATGCTGGCGGCGTGGTGGAAATGCCATGGCTGTCGCTTGACTGGGGGCGGTTAGGCCTGGCGGGCAATGGCGCGATAGCACTGGATTCGGCGCTGAGGCCGCTTGGCAGTATTGCCCTGCGGATCGCCGGCTTCCGGGAAACTCTGGGTGATCTTGCCCAGGCCGGCATCATCGACAGCCGTTCGGCCGGGGCGGTGGGGCTGGCCATGTCTCTTTTCGCGCGGTCCCCGCCGGAGGGCGGCCCGCCGGTCGTTGAAACCGTCCTGCGCATGCAGGACGGAGAAATCGCGCTTGGGCCCTTCCGACTGGGGCGTCTGTCGCCGGTCGTGGGGCGAAACGAAACCGGTCAACTGCGCGATGCCGCGCCCCCGACGAATGCTTCGGAACCAGCGGTGGAGCGGATGGCGCCACCCCCACCGGTACAGCGCCTTACCCGTCCTTTGGCGCCGCCGCCCCAGCTTGCTCCGAACTGGGTTCCCCGTCCGGAATCTCAGCCGGGGGCGCAGCCGCCCGCCCCGGCTCCAGCGGATTGAAACTGCCGGCCTGTCCCATCTCCACCACACCGCGGCGAATCTCGCGGGTGCGGGCGAACCAGTCGTAAAGCTCGTCCCCGTCGCCGAAGCGGATGGCGCGCTGCAGACCGATCAGATCCTCGGTAAAGCGGCCAAGCATTTCCAGCACCGCATCGCGGTTGGCCAGGAAAATGTCGCGCCACATCACGGGGTTGGACCCGGCTATGCGGGTGAAGTCGCGAAAGCCGCCGGCCGAAAAGCGGATCACCTCATGGGTGCGGACCAGCCCGCTTTCTTCGATCTGTTCGCGGGCGAGCTGGCTTTCCAGATCGGCTGCGGTGCCGACGATGGTATAGGCGATCAGATGCGGCAGATGGGAGGTGATGGCCAGCACCCGGTCGTGATGGGCGGCGTCCATCAGTTCGACGATGGCACCAGTCCCCCGCCAGAGCGCCGTCACCTTTTCCAGCGCATCCGGGCAGGCATCGCGATCCGGCGTCAGGATGCAATAGCGATTCTCGAACATATTGGCGAAGCCGTTTTCCGGCCCCGACTTTTCCGTCCCGGCGACGGGATGGCCCGGAATCAGATGCACGCCCGCCGGAAGCAGAGGGGTCAGCGTCTCGAACACGCTGCGCTTGGTTGAACCGATATCGCTGACGATGGCGCCGGCATGCAGCGCCGGGGCGATTGCCTTGCCGATCGCCGCATAGCTGCCAAGAGGCGCGCAGAGCACGACCAGATCCGCTCCACGCGCCGCTGCGGCCGGATCGCGGAAAGTCTGGTCAACGATGCCCAGGGCAAAGGCGGTCCGCAACGCCTCCTCCGACGCATCGGACGCCACCAGTTCCCGACACAGCCCGCCATGGCGCTTGATCGCGCGGGCGAGCGAAGAGCCGATCAGCCCGATACCGATCAGGGCGATCCGCCCGAAAACAGGACTGTCCGTTGTCATCAACCCTGCCTCCGGAAGTCCTTCAGCCCGTCTATCAGCATGCCGTTTTCCCAGCCCGCACCGATGGTGAAGCGCAGGAAACTCGGCAGGCCATAGCCCTTTACCGCGCGGCCAATCACGCCGCGGGCGAACAGGAAGGCATGTGCCCGATCCGCTTCGGCCTCATCCCGGAAGCCGACCAGGATGAAATTGCCCACCGATGGCAGAACGGTCAGGCCCAGATCGGTCAGCGCGGTCGACACCTTGGGCAGCCACAGATCATTGTGGGCCCTGGCCTCCTCCATATGCGCCCTGTCCGCCAGGGCCGCGACGCCGGCCTTCTGCGCCGGGACGGATACATTGAAGGGGCTGCGCAGGCGGTGCATCACATCGGCGATCGGCTGGGGGAAATAACCCCAGCCAAGCCGCAGCGCGGCGAGCCCGAAAATCTTGGAAAAGGTGCGCAGCATCACGACATTGGGGAATGCGTCGACCAGCTCCGCCCCGGCATCGTAATCATTGCGCCCAACATACTCGGCATAGGCCGCGTCCAGCACCAGCACCACATGTTCCGGCAGTTTTTCTCGCAGGCGCCTGACCGCGTCGCGGGCGAGGTAGCTGCCGGTCGGATTGTTCGGATTGGCCAGGAAGACCAGCTTGGTACGTTCCGTGACATGGGCGAGCAGCGCATCGATATCAGCGGTATAGTCCTGTTCCGGGGCGGCGACGGGCGTAGCCCCCACGGTCAGCGCGGAAATCGCGTACATCAGGAAGCCATGACGGGAGTACAGGACCTCGTCCCCCGCGCCGGCATAGCCCCGGATCAAGAGGGTGATCAACTCATCCGAGCCGGCACCGACGACGATACGCTCGGGATTCAGGCCAAAGCGCTCGCCCAGCGCTTCGCGCAGTTCCGTGGCCCCGCCATCGGGATAGCGGTGCAGTTCCTCGGCGGCCGCGCGATAGGCCTCCATTGCCTTGGCGCTCGGGCCCAGCGGGTTCTCGTTCGCCGACAGGACGGCCGGCCGATCAACGCCCGGCACTTTATGGGTGCCACCGACATAGATCGGGGCCTTGAGCACGCCGGGCTTCGGTTCGGGCAGAGCCATGATGGGGATCACTCCGATTGGGATTCGATGCTCTTGCCGGCCGGGGCCAGGGCCTCGGCATAGGAGCCAACAATGCGCAGGCCGACCACCGCGTCGCGCGCCTGCACCAGTTCCAGTCTCCGGTCGTCGGCGGTCACAAAGCCGCGGACTTCGATCAGATGCAGCCAGGATTCGGGTTGCAGGGACTGAACCGGAGCGTGGGAAAGCCCCGCCTTGTCCAACAGCTCGCGCAGGCCGGTGCGCGACAGCGGGCCGGCGGTTTCCACGGCGATCAGCGTCCTGTCCTTGGCGCTTGGTGCCAGCGGGACCCGCCCGATGCACAGCGCGTCCAGCAGGGGGCCGCGGGCGTTGCTGCCGGGGATGAAAGGCAGCCGGGCGAAGACGATCGGCGCGTCCTCCGCGAAGAGGGAGGGCCACCAGGGCTCGTCCTCATCGCGCGGCCAGGGCAGAACCCCCACCTCGGCCTCGCCGCGTGCGACCTTCAGAAAGGCCTCCCGGGGTTTGCCATGCGCGCTCATCGGCGCCAAGCCGCCGAAATGATCGCGGGCCAGGTCCCACAGGCCCTGCTCTTCGCCAGCGGCATAGACCGCGACGCGCACATCGCCCTGCATCTGGGTGAAAGCCGACATGATTTCACGCCAAAGACGCCCCACAAGGGCGAATGGCAGATCACCCTTGTGGCGTTGGGCCAGACGGCGCAGGACTTCCGTCTCGCGGGCCGGCTGCATCGGCACGCGTCCGGTTGCTTTTTTTGCCCTGCGAACCTGTTCCACCAGCATGGCGCGGCGCATCAGCAAATCGTGCAGAGTGGCATCCACCCCGTCGATCTCCCGCCTGATCTGTTCAAGATCCGGAAGCGGCTCGGTGCTCATTTCCCTGTCACTCGACCCCGTTTCATCTGCGCCCCGTTGCCTTCCCCCGTCGCTATGGTCCGAATTCGTCATGCGCATCCGGCTGCCTCAACCTGCGAGAGCGCGGATGGCAGAACCATCGGGACCACCAGCAGTTCTTTGACTCCAGCGGCATTTTTGAAATTTACCTGTGAGTCGAGCACGCTTGGCAAGCCGGACTGAAAGGTAAAGCTCATTCCACCGGGGCTACAGATTCGCGGATGGATAGCCTTGCCACGTCCCGAAGGCAAAGAAATTCCTTGGGGTTTCGTGCCTAGGGTCTGTTGACATTCAGGATTTGAAGCGTGGTTTGAGTGCAAATCGTCCAGTTTCAGGCGCGGAAGCGCAGAAAGGGTGGTCCCCTTTCAAGCGTCCGCGACGCCAAAATGGGCGATTTGCGCCAAACCCCTTACGGGGCGCGGCGGATTTCGGCCCTGAATGTGTCGGGCCGGGCTTGTGGAGAACCACTCCACCGCGCCCGTCCCTTCTGTTCAGAACCAAAATCCGACACGCGCCACGCCCGAAACCTGAATGTCAACAGGCCCTAGGGGCGCGCGGCGTCGTTCAACGACCAGTCATAGGCATAATCGGAAACTGCTGGAGTCCTGGCAAGCCGGGCAGCAAGCGCGGCCCCGGCGAAGCCCGCCAGATGGCTGATCACCGCACGATCATCCTGGCCGAAATCGCCCCGGAACCAGGAATAGATGGACGAAACGGTCAGGCCTTCCTGCGTCGACTCGACGCCGCGCGGATGGTTTACGAAGGCCCTGGCCGCGGCTTCCAACTGCGCCGTGACGGTCTGACCGGTGAAGGCGCGGGCCGGCAGATCCGGGCAGCCGAGCGAGGCACAGTTGACACCGTAATGGATCAAGGGGCTTTGCCATATGGGTCTCAGGATGCGGTGCTCGATATCGTCCAGCGAGATGGCCTGCCCTTCCACCGTCAGAAGCTTCTTGCCCCAGGGGCCGTCGGCAAAAAGGCCGGGCGAAATATCGATATCGCGAATCGAGCGGACCGGGTAATGCCGCAGCACGGTCAGGATGGTCAGTGCGTTATAGGTGTTCAGCCAGAATGCAAGCTGCTCGGCTCGTGCCAGGCTGCTCACCGGCACCTGTTGCAACCTGTCCAGATAGCCTTCCAGCACCTGCTTGTCTTCCGTGCTGACGTCGCCATAGTCGAAACGCGCTATGCCGTCGGCTCCCATGCTGCGATACCGGCCAAGCAGATCGTCCAGGGCCGAATGGTCGATTATCTGCGAAGATTGCGAGTCTTCGGCCAACCAGCGCTCCCACAATTCGGCACGTGGTGCGGCCAGGGCCGGGGTGATGGCCAGGACCATCCAGATTGTGGCAAGCAGCCGCAGGAAGCGGGACATGAAAGGCCTTATGTCCGAAGCTTGGTGGATATCCGCCCAGTCATACCGAGTGGTGGCATGCCGTGACAGCCTGGTTGACCGGATTGTGAAGCGTTGCGACATCAAGGGCGGGGCATGGTCAGCCGTGACGGGGGAGGATCAGCAGGAACGTCGCACCACCTTCGCCTGTTTCCAGGAGGCTGAGATTGCCGCCATGGGCCACGGCGATTTCCCGCGCGATCGCCAGCCCAAGTCCGGTGCCACCGATCCTGGCAGAGCCCTGAAACGGCTTGAACAATCCCTCGCGGGCTTTTTCCGGCAGGCCGGGTCCGTTGTCGGAAATGATGAGTTCCACCGAATCGGGCCCCTGGCGGGCGGACAGCGTGATCTCGCTCGCCCCTGCCTCCACCGCGTTGCGGGTCAGATTGGCCAGGATACGGAACAGCTCGTCGCGATCGGCCTGCACGATCAGATCTTCCGGAACGCTGCTGGTCAGCCGCGTATCGCCCGGTTGGCTGGCCAGAACTTCCGCAACCAGGGCGGCCAGCCGGAAGGAGGATTTGCGCAGTTCCGGCCCACCCTCGCGGACGTAATCCAGGGTTCTGGAACACAGGGCGACCGCCCGATCAATCGCGGAGAACAGCAGGGGGGTCGCCATGCGCACATCCGGGTCGTCGGACCGGTCCAGCCTATCGGACACCAGCAGCACGGTGGACAGGATGCCGCGCAGATCGTGATTGATCTTCGCCACGGCCGCGCCCAGTGCCGCCAGATGCTTCTGCTGGCCCAGCGCCGATTTCAGTTCCCGCTGCATATCGGCCAGCACCGCTTCGGCCATGCCGATTTCGTCGCTGCGGCCCGAGGGCTGGATGATACGGCTGCCATCCTCCGGTGCCTGGCTGAACTCGACCATCGAACCGGTGATCCGCCGCATAGGGCGCACCAGCAGCCATTGCAGCGACAGGAACACCAGCGTTGCCGTGATGGCGGAAATCACGACCGACAGCAGGAATATGCGCCAAGCGAAATCAACCATCTCGCGCTTCAGCGGGGCGGAATCGATCAGAATCTCGATCTCGATCCCAGGTTCCTTGGGGGAAGAACCCACCACGCGCAGGATGCGCGGGCGGCCGGTGGCAAGCTCTTCCAACGCAGATGCGATCAGCGGAAGGAAGCCGTCCTCGGACATCCGTACGGTCTCGTCGGCCATCGGCGGCATCGCGCCGGCCAGAACCTGCCTGATATCGCCGCGTTTCACGGCAATGGCATAAGCCCCGACATGGCGCAGCAATTCCTGCTCCAGCTCTTCCGAGACCATGCCGTCCGGCGTGGCGTCGAGCGCGCGGATCGCAAGATGGGCGGTATCCAGCTTCGTCTCGAAATAGGTCAGCCGATAGCGACCGATGGACGGTGCAAAGATCAGAACTTCCGCCAGCATGACGAAAGAGATGGTCAACAGCAGCAGGCGGGCGGAGAGGGAACGCATAGGACCGTCATGACCGGGGAAGCACAGCCGGGCGTCAGGCCCACACCCGGTACGCGTCAGCCTAGCGGTTTTCATCCCTGGGGGGAACTGGCGGCTTCGACGGCTCCGGCAGGGCGCTGCCATGTCGCCGCAGCTTGCCTATCAGCACCGGCAACAGGGACAGAAGCGCCAGCCCGACCAGTGCCGCCATCATTTCCGGAGTAAGAATGCCTGCCAGGGAGAAATGCTCACCCCGATCCAGGACACTGCCCAGCCCGACACCCGCATAGACATAGATCGCACTGGCCGGGAGAATTCCAATCAACGTCGCCACAAGATAGGGCAACAGCCGCATGCCCATGAGGGCAGGTACCAGATTCACCACGAAGAAGGGAAAGATCGGGATCAGACGCAGGAAGAGAAGGTAGCTGAAGGCGTTTTCGCGAAATCCGTCCCGAAGCCTGCCGAGCCAGGGTCCGGCACGATCATGCAGGCCCGAGCCCAAGGCGCTGCGGGCCGCCAGGAACAGCATCGCAGCCCCCAGCGTCGCGCCCAGTACCACATAGGCCGTTCCGGCAAGCGCACCGAACAGAAAGCCGCCGACCAGCGTCAGCAGGGTGGCGATCGGGAGGGATAGGGCGGTGGCCAGTGCATAGAGCGCCACGAACACGGCCGCCGCCGGGATCGGCTGGCGCGCCACCGCTTCCAGCAGCGCCTGCCGGTGCTCCTTCAGCGCATCGAAGGACAGCCAGCTTTCATAGCCAAAGGCAACGAACAGGATGGCGGCAAGGGCAATCCCGGCCAGCGGCAGCCAGCGCCGGAAGTTGCGTGGCTGGCCTGGGCTGGAGGCTCGGCTGGCCATGGCGTGGAATCCTCTCTGTCTGATCCGTATCCATGGGTATCTTATGGCCACAAGCTGTTCGGCGCATCCAATCACCCCGCTTCACGGCTGCGCGATCCGCAGCGGGGAGTGAAAGATGGATTCGCACGCGTTGACGAACGGGCGCGCCTGGACTATAGACCCCGGTCGATTTTTGCACAGTCCGTCTGGGGCCCGTTCGCCGGGCCTTTCCGTTTTCGGGAGTCCGACTTATGAAGCGTACCTATCAGCCGAGCCGTCTGGTCCGTAAGCGCCGCCATGGCTTCCGCGCCCGTATGGCCACTGCCAGCGGCCGCAAGATTCTTGCCCGCCGTCGTGCCCAGGGCCGTATCCGCCTGAGCGCCTGATCGCCTTGACATCCCGACCCCCAACCGGCGGGACGGGATGGCTAAAAGCGTGTAAGGACGGGGCATGCGACGGCTGAAGCGACGGGCGGAGTTCCTGCAGGTTGCTGCCGTCAGACGCTCGGCCGGCATGCCCGGCCTTGTCCTGCAGGCCGCCCCGCAGAAGACCGCATCCATCTCTGGCGATGCCGGAACCGACGCCGATATCGGCGTCGGCTTTACCGCTTCCAAAAAGGTTGGCGGCGCGGTGGAGCGCAACCGCGCCAAGCGCCGGCTGCGGGCGCTCGCGCGCGAAATCCTGCCCGATGCTGCTCGGCCGGGACAGGATTATGTGCTGATCGCGCGCAGCGAAACGCCGCGCCGGCCCTTTGCGCTCTTGCGCCGCGACCTGATCTCCGCTCTAAAGCGCCTCAAATCCTGGACCGGATCGGACGGGGTGGAGGGGCGATGACAATGATCGGCGCCATGCGCCAGGGGGCGATCGGGTTTCTGATCCTGCTCCTGCGGGTCTATCAATACGGCTGGTCATCGATGACACCGCCCAGCTGCCGCTATTGGCCGAGCTGTTCCGCCTATGCCGTGGAGGCGATCCGCAGTCGCGGTCCCGTCAGGGGCGTTTGGCTGGCCGCGCGGCGGCTTGCCCGCTGCGGCCCCGGTGGTGGCTGGGGCTATGATCCGGTTCCGGTCGATCCCGAGCGTGGGATCGGATTCTGACGACCAGGACAATCTGTTGAGCTACAAGCCTTAAGCGAGAGACCAGAATGTATCAGCCCCCGAATATGCGCCAGAATTCGCCGGAGCAGACCCGCAACATGATCGTTGCGGTGGTTCTCTCGCTTGTGATGATCGTCGGCTATACCGGCTATGAGATGTGGCGGGCGGAGAAGAATCCGCCGCCGCAGCAGGCCCAGACGCAGCAGCAGCCAGGCCAGGCGCCGAGCGGCGATGGCGCGGCCCCGACCGCCGCGGCACCCGCCGATGGTGTGACGCCGCAGCTGGGCGTGACCATTCCGGACAATCTGCGCCCGACCACCGATCAGCCGCTGACGCTGGATGCGGCCCTGGCCTCATCCCAACGGGTGATCATCGACAGCGCGCGGGTGCGCGGCTCCATCGCGCTGACCGGTGCCCGCATCGACCGCATGCAGCTCAAGACCTATCACCAGGACGTCGCGCCGGGCAGCCCGGCGGTGGAGGTGCTGTCGCCCATCGGGACAGAGCATCCCTATTATACAGAGTTTGGCTGGGTCGGCTCGGCGGGGTTGGAGGTTCCGAACCGCCAGACGGTCTGGACCGCTGACCGCGATACGCTGACGCCCGAAAACCCGGTGACCCTGCGCTGGACCAATGCGGCGGGCCTGACCTTCCGCCAGATCGTCAGCATTGATCGCAACTACATGATCTCGGTGACGCAGGAGGTGGAGAACGCCACAGGCGAGGCCGTCTCGGTTCTGCCCTATGGCCTGATCTCGCGCGCGGGAACCCCGCAGACCGGCGGCTACTACATCCTGCATGAAGGCCTGCTTGGTGTGCTCGATGGCTCGCTGGTGGAAACCAAGTACAAGGACCTGAAGGACGATTCGAAGCAGGAATTCTCTTCCACCGGCGGCTGGCTTGGCATCACCGACAAATACTGGCTTTCGGCGCTGATTCCCGATCAGAACGTGTCCATCCGGGCGAGCTTCCATCACTACACCGCCAATGGCGCGGATCGCTATCAGACCGATTATCTGATGGGCCAGCAGGATGTGGCGGCCGGTCAGACGGTCAGCACCACCTCGCGCGCCTTCATCGGTGCGAAGGAAACGCTGCTGCTGGACAGCTATCGCGACAATGCCGGCGTGCCGCTGTTCGACCGCGCGGTGGATTATGGCTGGTTCTATTTCCTGACCAAGCCGATCTTCTACGCCATCCATTGGCTGGCCCTGAATGTCGGGAATTTCGGCATCGCGATCCTGATCCTGACATTCGGGATCAAGCTTCTGTTCTATCCGCTGGCCGACCGCTCCTATCGTGCCATGAGCAAGATGAAGCTGCTGCAGCCCAAGATGCAGGCGCTGAAGGAGAAGTATGGCGACGACCGGCAGAAGATCAACACCGAGCTGATGGAGATCTACAAGAAGGAGAAGGTCAATCCGCTGGCGGGCTGCTGGCCGATCCTGATCCAGATTCCGGTGTTCTTCTCGCTCTACAAGGTGCTGTTCGTGACCATCGAAATGCGTCACGCGCCCTTCTTCGGCTGGATCCATGACCTGTCGGCGCCTGATCCGCTGGGCCTTCTGACCCTGTTCGGCCTGATCCATTGGGATGTGCCCCAGATCCTGCACATCGCCAATATCGGCATCTGGCCGATCATCATGGGTGTGACCATGTGGGCGCAGATGAAGCTGAACCCGGCCCCGGCCGATCCGATGCAGGCCAAGATTTTCGGGCTGATGCCGATCATCTTCACCTTCCTGCTCGCCTCCTTCCCGGCCGGTCTAGTGATCTACTGGGCCTGGAACAACTCGCTGTCGATTGCCCAGCAATGGTCGATCATGAAGCGCATGGGCGTTGCCGTCGGTGGCGGCAAGGTGGCCGATGCACCGAAGGAGGCGAAGGAAACCAAGGCGAAGGATGAGGCTGCAAAGCCCGCCAAGCCTGTGGCGAAACCTGCCAAGCCCACGAAGAAGGGCTGAGGCGGGGATGGCCGAAGACGCCTTTCCCCTGCTTCCCGGAGAACCGGAATTTGAAGAGGCGCTCGTGGAACGCGGGCGCCTCCTCTTTGCCGGGCCGGTCGATTTCGTCAAAGGCGTGGTGGCGCTGGAAGGCCTGCCGGCCCCGGATCGGGCGGAGGTAGCGCTGGCCGGTCGATCCAATGTCGGCAAGTCCAGCCTGATCAATGCCATTACGGGCCGGAAGGCCATCGCGCGCACCTCTGTCACGCCGGGGCGCACGCAGGAGCTGAATTTCTTCGATGTCGGCCGGCGGCTCTATCTGGTCGACATGCCGGGTTATGGCTTCGCCAAGGCGCCGAAGCCCGATGTCGATCGCTGGCAAAGGCTGATTCGCGATTATCTGAAGGGGCGCGTGCCGCTGCGCCTGCTCCTGCTGCTGATCGATGCGCGCCATGGCATCAAGCCGTCCGATACACAGTTGATGGACATGCTGGATGATGCCGCCGTGCATTACCGCCTGGTGCTGACCAAGGCCGACAAGGTGAAGGCCAGCCATCTGGCCGATACCGCCGCCCGGGTCGCCAAGGCGACCGCCAAGCGGGCCGCCGCCGCGCCGGGGGTGATCGTCACCTCCTCCGAGACCGGCCAGGGCATCGCGGCCTTGCGGGCCCAGATCGCAGGGTTTGCGAGTGACGTCGCAACCGGTTAATCTCCCGCCCGCTTCGCCGACTGTCCCCGCCAGTGTGAAAGGGATCGACCGCCCATGACGACCGCCACCGAACTGAAGGTCCGCCGCCGCACGGAATGGCTGGAACAGGCCGGTATCCTGACCGAGGCCCTGCCCAATATGCGCCGCTATGCCGGCAAGACCGTGGTGATCAAATATGGCGGCCATGCCATGGGTGATGCCACGCTGGCCCAGAAATTCGCGCGCGATGTGGTGCTGCTGAAACAGGTCGGCATCAACCCCATCGTGGTGCATGGTGGCGGGCCGCAGATCGGCAGGATGCTGGACCGGCTCGGCATCAAATCGGAATTCATCAACGGGTTGCGCCGAACCGATGCCGCGACGATGGAAATCGTCGAAATGGTGCTGGCTGGCAAGATCAACAAGGAAATCGTTTCCGCCATCACCGATGCCGGCGGCCGCGCCGTCGGCCTCTCGGGCAAGGATGCCGGGCTGATCCGCGCCCGCAAGGTGGAGGATGAGGATGGCGTAGATATGGGCTTCGTGGGCGAACCCGCCCAGGTCGATCCCACCATCCTGGAAGTGCTGCGTTCGTCGGACATCATTCCGGTGATTGCCCCCATCGGCATGGGGCCGGACGGGCAGACCTATAACATCAACGCCGATACCTCGGCGGGTGGCATCGCCGCCGCGATGAAGGCGAAGCGCTTCCTGCTGCTGACCGATGTGCCGGGCGTGCTCGACAAGGAAGGGCAGCTGATCCAGGAACTGTCTGTCGAACAGGCCTCCAAGCTGGAAGCCGATGGCGTGATTTCCGGCGGCATGATCCCGAAGGTCGAAACCTGCGTGAATGCTGTGCAGCAGGGCGTGGATGCTGCCGTGATCGTCGATGGCCGGGCGGCGCATGCCGTGCTGCTGGAAATCTTCACCGAACACGGTTCCGGTACGCTGATCCGGCGCTGACGCCTGCGCGGGGGCGGGCAGGTCTTGTAAGGAGTATTCCCATGTCCAAATACGACAATCTCGACCCCCGCACCTTGGCCGCCCAGGCGCTGGGCTGGGAAGACCCGTCCACCGGCGCGGTGGTGCCGCCGGTGCAGTTCGCCACCACCTTCACCCGCCTGCCCGACCATGGGCAGCGCGAATATTTCTATGCCCGCTATGGCTCCCCCAATGCCGTGCATGCCGAAGCCGTGCTGGCGGAGCTGGAAGGGGCGGCGGCCGCACTGTCCTTCGCCTCCGGGCTTGCTGCCTGCACCGCGCCCTTCCATGCGCTGATGCAGGGCGATCATGTCGTCTGCGCCAAGCCCGTCTATCACGGCGTGATCGCCTGGCTGGAGGAGTTTGCCGAGGCGCGCGGGCTGGAGGTGGGCTATTTCGCCAATGGCGATCTGGACGCGCTGAAGGCCGCGATCATTCCGGGCCGGACCAAGATCGTCTGGCTGGAAAGCCCGGCCAATCCGATGTGGAGCGTGATCGACATCGCGGCGGCGGCGAAGATCGTGCATGAGGGCGGCGCGCTGCTCGCCATCGATTCCACTTGTGCGACGCCGGTGCTGACGAAGCCCCTGGAGTTGGGGGCCGATATTGTCTGCCATGCCGCGACGAAATATCTGGGCGGGCATTCCGATGTGCTGGCCGGCATGCTGGCGACGCGGGAGGTGACGGATTTCTGGCGTCGGATCGAGGATCACCGCCGTCTGGCAGGCTCGACCCTCGGGGCGATGGAAGCCTATCTGCTGACGCGCGGTATGCGGACCCTGTTCCTGCGGGTGGAGCGGCAATGCGCCAATGCGATGAAGGTGGCGGAATATCTGGCCGCCCATCCCAAGGTCGCGCGTGTCCGCTATCCCGGCCTGAAGAGTGATCCCTATCACGCCATTGCGGCCAAGCAGATGCAGGGCGGTTTCGGCGGCATGCTGTCCTTCGAACCCAAGGGCGGGCGCGAGGAAGCGATCCGGGTGGTGACCTCCTGCAAGGTGTTCAAGGCGGCGACTTCGCTGGGCGGGGTGGAAAGCCTGATCGAGCATCGCCGCACTTCGGAAGGCAAGACGAAGACCGACACGCCCGAAGCGCTGATCCGTATCTCCGTCGGCATCGAAGCGGCGGAAGACCTGATCGCCGATCTGGATGCGGCCCTGGCGCGGATTTGATCGGCGTGCCGCGTTGTCCTTGAATTCCTAACGAACATCGTCGTCCCAGGGCTTGACCCTGGGACCTCGTGCCACGCGGAATAAGGTGGTCGGATCAGGTCCGACCACGACGGGCTTATGAAATTGTAGTCATCGCAGGGCCTCAAAAGCACTCGCCGTCATCCCGGGCGAGCATCCGTGATGCGAGACCCGGGATCTCCATCCGTTAAAAGATCCCGGCTCTTTCGCTACGCTCGGGCCGGGATGACTACCAGGATCAGCGGCCCCGCCGTCCCTTGCTGGCTTTCCCGCCCTTGCCCGATTTCCCGCCCCGGCCCTTGGGGATCACGTTCATCGGTGTGGATTTGATGGTGGCGGCGATGGCGGCATTGATGGGGGCCTGATGGGCGGGCATGTCCAGATCATGGCCTTCCAGCCGCTTGATCTCGTCACGCAGCCTTGCCGCCGTTTCGAATTCCAGATCGGCGGCGGCGGCCTTCATCCGGGTTTCCAACTCGGCCACATAGGCTTTCAGCGTCACGCCAATCATATTGGCATGCTCGCCATCGCCGGTTTCCACCGTCAGATGGTCGCGCTCGAACACGCTGTCCAGAATATCGCCGATGGATTTCTTCACCGATTCCGGGGTGATGCCGTGTTCGATGTTATAGGCCTGTTGCCTTTCGCGCCGGCGATTGGTTTCCTTCAGCGCGTAATCTAGCGAATCGGTGATGCGGTCGGCATAGAGCAGCACGCGCCCGTCGATATTGCGCGCCGCCCGGCCGATGGTCTGCACCAGCGATGTTTTGGAACGCAGGAAACCTTCCTTGTCGGCGTCCAGAATGGCGACCAGCGCGCATTCGGGAATATCCAGCCCTTCGCGCAACAGGTTGATGCCGATCAGAATGTCGAAGGCGCCCAGGCGCAGATCGCGGATGATCTCGATCCGCTCCAGCGTTTCGATATCGGAATGCAGATAGCGGACTTTCAGCCCCGCCTCCGTCATGTATTCCGTTAGATCCTCGGCCATGCGCTTGGTCAGCGTCGTCACCAGCACGCGCTGGCCCTTCTCGGCGCATTGCCGGCATTCGTCCAGCAGATCGTCCACCTGATGCTCGGTCGGACGAATGATGCAGACCGGGTCGATCAGCCCGGTGGGGCGCACCACCTGTTCGACGAAGGCGCCGCCGGTCTGCCCGATCTCCCAAGGCCCGGGCGTGGCGGACACGAAGATGGATTGCGGGCGCATCGCATCCCATTCCTCGAACCGCAGCGGCCGGTTGTCGATGCAGGACGGCAGGCGGAAGCCATATTCCGCCAGCGTCGCCTTGCGATTGAAGTCGCCCCGGAACATGCCGCCGATCTGCGGCACGGTGACATGGCTTTCATCGATCACCAACAGCGCGTCATCAGGCAGATATTCGAACAGGGTGGGCGGCGGTTCGCCCGGATTGCGGCCGGTCAGATAGCGCGAATAATTCTCGATCCCGGCGCAGGACCCCGTCGCCTCCATCATCTCCAGATCAAAGCGGGTGCGCTGTTCCAGCCGCTGCGCCTCCAGAAGCTTGCCCAGGCCTTCCAACTCGGCCAGACGGGCCTTCAGCTCCGTCTTGATCTTGGACATCGCCTGATTCAGCGTCGGGCGGGGCGTGACGTAATGGCTGTTGGCATAGATGCGCACCTGTTCCAGCGTGCCGGACTTTTCACCCGTCAGCGGGTCGAATTCGTGGATGCCCTCCACCTCGTCCCCGAAGAAGGAGACGCGCCACGCCCGGTCCTCGTAATGCACGGGGAAGACTTCCAGCGTATCGCCGCGCACCCGGAAACTGCCGCGCTGGAAGCCGCCGTCATTGCGCTTGTATTGCAGCTCCACCAGCCGCCGGACAAGGTCGCGCATATCGCCGCGCTGGCCGACCTCCACCGCCGCCACCGATTGCGAATAGGTCTCCACCGATCCGATACCGTAGATGCAGGAGACGGAGGCGACAATGATCACATCATCGCGTTCCAGCAGCGAGCGGGTCGCGGAATGGCGCATCCGGTCGATCTGCTCATTGATCGAACTTTCCTTCTCGATATAGGTATCGGACCGGGCGACATAGGCCTCCGGCTGGTAATAGTCGTAATAGGATACGAAATATTCGACGGCATTATTGGGGAAGAAGCTGCGCATTTCCCCATAAAGCTGGGCGGCCAGCGTCTTATTGGGGGCGAGCACCAGGGTCGGGCGCTGCACTTCCTGGATCACATGGGCAATGGTGAAGGTCTTGCCCGAGCCGGTCACGCCCAGCAGGACCTGGTCCCGTTCCTCGGCCCGCAGCCCCTTGATCAACTCCCTGATGGCCGCGGGCTGATCGCCGGCCGGTTCGAAATCCGACACGATCTGGAAAGGCGTTCCCGCCTCCGACAGGGGACGGTCGGATTTCTGCAACAGACGCACGCCCGACGGCAAATCGGGGCGCGCGGAACGGGCGGCGGCCTGTTCGGCCAGGGATGGGGGCAGGGCAATATCAGTCATGGCATGGAGATATAGCGCGTGTGGACCTCAGCATCCAGGCATGCCGGTCAATCCACACCCATGGGGGTGCAAAGCTCAACCAGAAAGCCGTTCAGGTCGCGCAGATAGGCCACTTCCTGCCCCCAGGGCTTCGTCCGGGGTTCCGACAACGCGACGGCACCGGCCGCCAGTGCCCGTGCGAAGGCCGCAGGAACATCGGAACAGGTCAGTGCGATTTCCATACCCGGCGCATCGTCGGTCGGGCGTGTGGCGCGAAAGCCGAAACCATGGCTTCCGGCCAGATCTTCCGCCGCGAAGGCGAGCGCGCTGGCCCCGGTTTCCATCTCCCCATAGCTGCCGCTTTCATGCAGGAAGCGCCGGGTCAGGCCGAATGCCTGCTCATAGAACGCCAAGGTTCGGGCGACATCCGGCACATAGAGGATGACATAGCCAAGCTGCATGGTTCCACCGATGTATGATGTTTGTTCCTTATTCGTGCCATGCATCCACGCCTTTGGCAAGTGATTGACGCGGGATCAGTGTTCTGGCCAGGCCAGCACGACATAGCGCAAAGGTGTATCGGGCAGCAGCGCGTCGAACGGATAGCAGGTGATCAGCAAGAGGGTGCCCTGCGGCGCATCCTGTGGCAGGGCGACCGCATCCTTGTGCAGCACCGCCATATCGGCCACGCGGAAATGCCGGGGGGTACCGTCCCGCCCGGTCCAGTCCACCGGGTCACCGCGCGACAGATCGGCGATCACGCGGAAATGGGTGTCGCGATGGCCGAAAACGGCGCGCACCGGCCCGTCTTCCCTTGTGACCGGGCCGAAGGCCAGCGCGCGGCCATCCTCCCCCTCCAGCACCAGCCGGTCGGTGTGGAGGGTGGGGAAGGCGAGCCGGGCAACCGGCCAGGTATCGGCCCAGGGCCAGGGACGTGCCTGCGGCTCGCCTGCCAGGGCCTCGGTCCAGGCCTGTTCGATCAGACCCCGGGCCGCCCAGGCCTTGGCCCAGATCCAGCCCGCCTGTCCGAAGGCCGCAAGCGCGACCAACCCGGCGGAAAAGGCGAGGGCTAGGGGAAGGCGGTTCATCCGCCTGTCCGCTTTGCCCAGAAGCCCGCCGCAGCGGCCAATACGGTCGCCAACGCGCCGATGATCAGCAGCAGTTCCATCGGGGTCGCGGTCTGCGGCCCCATGATGCCGGGGGCGGAACCCGCCGGGGCGGCTGCCGGAACCGGGCGGCGTTCCTGCTCGGCATCGGCCGGGCGCGACACGGTCTTTTCCACCGCCAGGAAGCGGGTGAAGGGGGAGGCGACATTGAAATTCAGCGAGGCATTGACGATGGCATCGCGATGCAGCCCCTCATCCCCCTCCCGCCTGCCCTCATCCAGCAGGGTTTCGATCTCGGCCCTGGCATAGAGCTTGTCGAGCCCGGCCCCCGGCTCCACCCGCTGGATGGCAAGCGCGCCCGACCAGGGCAGGCCGGCATAATTGCCGGTCAGTACGACCCGGCCCGGCTCGCCGGAAAACCGGATCGGAACGATGACGGGGTTTCCGGCCAGCAGATCGGGCAGGCGGTCGGGATAGAAGCGGGCATCGCCGCCTTCAACATGCAGGGCAAGATCGGTCAGGGCCGGGCGGGCGATACGGTCCATCAGCGCGTCGATGGCCTGGTCGGTCGCGTCCCCGGCATCGACATGGGTGACGCTGCCGCGCCCAAACTCGGCCGAT
>Ga0209066_10001218_pt1 | contig 34840 bp, 33 predicted proteins | sample All_14_2_FD_187198 | JGI IMG/M metagenome (GOLD analysis project Ga0209066, IMG submission 187198) | Freshwater microbial communities in response to fracking from Pennsylvania, USA - Allegheny Zone_MetaG_DW_15 (SPAdes) (version 2) ... | reverse complement strand
TCGGCAGTGAATACAACATGCCGCCGTGGCCCATGGCAATGCCGTCATCCACCGCGATGGTGTTGAATTCCTTGGCGATGCCGCCGGCCGCTTCGATTTCGCGTGCGACCATTTGCCCCAGATCTTTTAGATGCACATGGCCGGGCACGAATTGAGTGAAGGAATTGACCACGGCGATAATGGGTTTGCCAAAGTCGCCATCCTTCATGCCGGTAGCACGCCACAGGGCGCGGGCACCGGCCATGTTGCGGCCGTGGGTGGATGTACGTGAGCGATAAGCTGGCATGATGATCTCCGGAAGGGGCGTGGCGCGACAGAGCGTCGCGCGCACGTTGTATCTTAGTGTGACTTAGAATGAGAATTCTAGCCCAAGCCCACCTATAAGCCCATGTTGATCCATCCCCAGTTTGATCCTGTTGCTCTTTACCTTGGTCCGCTGGCTGTGCGCTGGTACGGCTTGATGTATCTGGCCGGGTTCATGGCCTTTCTGTGGCTGGGCAAGGCGCGCGCGCGGACACAACCCTGGCATGGCATGACGGCAGTCAATCTGGATGATTTGCTGTTCTATGGCGTACTCGGCGTGGTGCTCGGCGGACGATTGGGCCAAGTGATTTTTTATGACCCCGGTTATTACCTGGCGCATCCGCTAGACATTCTCGCGGTGTGGAAAGGTGGCATGAGTTTTCACGGGGGATTTTTAGGCGTGCTGGTGCCCATGTTTGTGTGGGGACGAAAGCACGGCAAGACTTTTTTTCAGGTGACTGACTTCATTGCGCCGCTTGTACCTCTGGGCTTAATGGCAGGGCGAATCGGCAACTTCATCAATGGCGAGCTGTGGGGGCGCGTAGCCGATGCCACGCTGCCCTGGGCGATGGTGTTTCCGCAGGTGGATAATTTGCCGCGTCATCCGTCACCGCTGTATCAAGCCGCCGGCGAGGGCTTGCTGCTGTTTATCGTGCTGTGGGTTTTTTCGGCACGGCAACGCGGGATTGGGCGCGTGTCGGGATTGTTTCTCATAGGTTACGGTGTGCTGCGTGCTGCGGCGGAATTTTTTCGTGAGCCGGATGCGGGCATTTTCGGATTGTCTTACACCATCAGCATGGGGCAGTGGCTCAGCTTGCCGATGATTGCGGTGGGTCTGTGGCTGTGCCTGCGTAAAGTGCCCGGACGCGCTAATTAATAAGTCGGCGCTGGTGACACGCTGCGAAGCTTTGAATCCGACCGAAGGAAGTGCAAAGCCGTCTCTGGAAAGTACTCATGGGGTGCGCTACGCGTATAGGCCCGATGGTAAGGCTTGGCTGTACGAGATTTCCAAATGCGCTCTTGGCTTATACCTCGGTTACCTCTAATGCCGTTCGGCGGCCACGTTGCGTTGTCGAATTATTTTGTTGTGTACGCTAACGAACAGAGAGAGCGTTGAGATATGAACACAATGGGCAGCGTCGGGTTGACTTGCATTATTTCGCAAAGCCAACCCGAAATCGTAGCAAACGGGCGATCAAGCAAGTGTTGTCCGACGGCACGATTCACTTGAACTGATCCAGTCGGGGCTTTGGATCAAAAGCATAAAGGGATAATTATCATGCTTTATACAATTGCGGTTGTTCTTCTTATTCTGTGGCTTCTTGGACTGGTCACTTCTTATACAGTCGGCGGTTTCATCCATATTCTTCTGGTAATCGCCATTGTGGTCATCTTGCTCAGGGTTATCAGCGGGCGACGTCCTTTGTGACTATTTCGCGAGCGCAGGGGAGTGCGTTCGACATTTTTCGTATCGCGTGATGGCGCCATCGTCGGTGTTGTACACCTGCCCCAGTCCTCATGACCAGGCTGTTCTGTTATTAAGCTTTCAGCATGGCGTACGGGCGTTTTTCCCCAGAGCTTGCGCAAATGACATGGTCTAAAACCGAACCAACAAGTTCTACCTTACTTGAATTGGAGGCATTCATCATGAAACAACTTACTGAGTATTTTTCTACACTTTTTGTAGCCGTCACGCTGATCCTGCTTTACCTAACTTGGAGACATGCATCATGAAACAATTGACCAAATATTTTTCTGCACTTTTTCTGGCTGTTACGCTGATAGCTGTTGTGGGTTGCGCATCCACGTCGAAACAGGAGGGAACCGGCGAGTACATAGACGACAGCGTTATCACCACCAAGGTGAAGGCAGCGATACTTAATGAGCCGACACTAAAGGTTGCCGAGATCAATGTCGAGACCTTCAAAGGCGTGGTGCAACTGAGTGGCTTCGTCAACTCTCAAGCCGATATCAACAAGGCGGTCGACGTAGCACGCGGCGTCCACGGTGTGAAATCAGTCAAGAACGATATGCGGATGAAATAAGCAATACCCCCAGCCACTGTCCGACTGTAAGATTCGGCAGTGGCAGGCGGGCTTTAGTCACATACCCGTACCCGTACCGATGGAAGCAATCACAACGCCTGAAGCGACAGATCCGGCAGGCAATCAATCCCCTGCGGGTCTTGAGTCGGTTACGTCGCTGCCCACAGTTCAAGTCTCCGTGGCCACGTGCGGCTTGGCGCTTGCCTTACTCGCTACGGTCGCTGTGGTCTTCGCGCTGGAATGGGCGCAGAGCTTTTTCATTTCTCTTCTACTCGGGGTTCTTTTTGCCTACACCTTGAATCCCCTCGTCGTGCGGCTCGAGCGAATCAGGGTCCCGCGCGTGCTGGGCACCAGTTTTGTGATGGTGGGCGTTGTGTGCTTGCTCATCCTAGGGACTTACTCGTTGCGTGGGCAAGTACAGACGCTAATTGATCAGTTGCCCGAAGCAGCAGGCAAGTTGTCGGTCGGCCTTGCCAATATGCGCAAAGGTCAGGCCAGTACCATGCAAAAAATGCAAACTGCTGCGAACCAGATCGAGAAGGCGACAAGCGTGGTGTCGATGTCAAAACAGCTGGCAACGCGTGTCGTCATCGATCCACCTGGCTTCAAACTCGGCGACTTCCTCTGGGCGAATTCCGTGAGGGCCGCAGTGCTGATCGGTCAGGCAGTTATGGTGCTTTTTCTGACGTTCTTTCTCTTGCTGTCTGGTGACACTTACAAGAGAAAGTTGGTACGACTCACGGGCCCTTCGTTGTCGAAAAAAAAGATCACTGTACGTATTCTTGATGACATCAATGAATCCATCCAGCGTTACATGTTCATGCTTTTGGCGACCAACGTACTGGTGGGACTGCTCACCTGGATATCATTGCGCTGGATCGGCGTGGAGAGCGCCGGTGCCTGGGCAGTAGCCGCAGGCCTGCTCCACATTATTCCGTACTTCGGCCCGACCGTCACCGCCGCCGGTATCGGCATGGCGGCTTTCATGCAGTTCGGCACCTTATCGATGGCGTTGCTGGCTGCTGGGGCTTCGCTAGTGATCGCCACGGTCATCGGGTACTTTGTTACCACCTGGATGACGGGCAGGATCGCCAAGATGAACACGGCAGCAGTGTTCATTTCGCTGCTGTTTGGGGCATGGCTCTGGGGCGTCTGGGGTATGCTGCTGAGCATTCCAATTATCGTCATAGTTAAAGTGGTCGCTCAGCATGTAGAGCAACTTGAGTCAGTAGCCGTGTTGCTAGAAGGCTAAGGCCTTCTCGCTCAATGCGATGCACAGCGTTGAGGTTTGATTTCCTAGAAAGGAACCCTTGAATTGAACGCTGGCACAAAGCTCACCGGATTTTTTCGACAGTTGAAGACGCGATTTCGCGACAGCGGGTGGCCACGGATTTCACCCGGTGAAGAGCTCCCGCTGCGATCAGAGTTGTTCAGCGCTGACCAGATGGAGCAGCATGGCAGAGCTCTAGCAACCTCGCACAAGCTGGCGCCGGGATACGCGCCGGACCAGCTTCTGGCGCGGCTGGCAGCGAACGAAAGCGTGCTGGTTGGAGTGTGCAGCCTGTTGAAGGCGGCAGTCACCGCACGGCGTCGGATCATGCCGGCCGGGGAATGGCTGCTCGACAACTTCCATCTCATTGAAGAGCATATCCGCACGACCAAGAGACACCTGCCGAAGGGTTACAGCCGGGAACTGCCTCGTCTGGCACACGAATTGTCGGCCGGACTACCGCGAGTGTATGACATTGCGCTGGAAACGATCTCACACGGCGATGGGCGGGTAGACACGGAAAATCTCGGCCGTTTCGTGGCGGCGTACCAGTCGGTCACCGCCCTCAAGCTTGGCGAGTTGTGGGCGATCCCCATCATGCTGCGGTTGGCCGTCATCGAGAATCTCCGTCGCGTTGCCGTGTGGATCGCTGCTGGTCTGGCCGAGCGAGATCTGGCGGATTTCTGGGCGGACCAGATGACCGAGACCGCCGAAAAGGATCCGAAGAGCCTTATTCTGGTGATCGCAGACATGGCGAGGTCGAGCCCACCCATGGCAGGCTCGTTTGTCGCGGAACTCGCGCGTCGTTTGCAGGGACAGGGTCCTGCTCTGGCTTTGCCGCTGACCTGGATAGAACAGCGATTGTTTGAATCGGGCCTGAAGATCGAACAGTTGGTGCAGTCGGAAAACCAGCAGCAGGCGGCCGACCAAGTCTCCATCAGCAACAGTATCGGCAGTCTACGATTCTTGGGCACGATGAACTGGCGCGAGTTCGTCGAGACCATGAGCGTCGTCGAGCAGAAACTTCAGGAGGACCCGGGCGGGGTCTACGGCCAGATGGATTTCGCTACGCGTGACCGCTACCGGCACGTCGTGGAAAGGGTAGCGAAATGCGGATCTTTGACCGAAAGAGATGTAGCGCGCAAGGCGGTACAACTGGCGCACGAGGCGGCCTTGACGCACGGCAGCGGCGATCGGGCGGCACACGTGGGCTTCTACCTGATCGGCAGCGGCTTGGGCGAGCTTGAACGAACGGCGCAGGTGCGCCTTTCGGTACTGGAGATTGTGCGCAGAGCGGGTGGGCGATTTCCATTGCTTCTATATGCGGGCGCCATCGCGCTGATTGCTGTGATCGTAAGCGGCGGTCTGGTGGCGACTGCTTATGCCGACGGCGTGCCAGATTGGATGCTCGCGCTGGTCGGCAGTGCCTCCCTGCTGGCGGCCAGTCAGTTGGCAGTGGGGCTGGTGAACTGGCTGGTAACCCTGCTGGTGACACCCCATTCGCTGCCAAAAATGGATTTCTCTGCAGGAATCCCGACACAATGGCGTACGCTGGTGGCAGTCCCGACTATGCTCACTAGTGCTCAGAACATCGAGGATCTGGTCGAGGCGCTCGAAGTCAGGTTTCTGGCGAATCGCGATGAGAGTCTGTACTTTGGGCTATTGACCGATTTTCTGGATGCGCACGAGGAATCACTGCCCGAGGACGATCCACTGTTGCGACTGGTTCAAACACGGATTGAGGAGCTAAACGGTAAGTACCGCAGCGAGGATGGACAAGCTGGAAATGACAAGTTCTTTCTCTTCCATCGTCCACGCCGCTGGAACCCGCAGGAAAAGATATGGATGGGTTACGAACGTAAGCGCGGCAAGCTGGCGGACTTGAACGCGCTGCTACGCGGCGGCGGGCACGATGGTGCCAACAATGGCGCTAAAGACGCTTTTTCGCTTGTCGTTGGCGACACTGCCATTCTGTCCAACGTGAAGTACGTCATTACCCTGGACACGGATACGCAGCTACCGCGCGATGCGGCACGGCAGTTCGTCGGCGCCATGGCACATCCGCTGAATCGTCCTTGGTACGACGAAATGAAGCGGCGTGTCGTCGAGGGTTATGGCATTCTGCAGCCGCGCGTGGCGGTAAGCCTGCCGGGGACGAACCGCTCGCGCTATGCGCGCCTGTATGGTGGGGAGTCGGGCATCGACCCGTATACGCGCGCTGTCTCGGATGTCTACCAGGACGTGTTCGGCGAAGGCTCGTTCATTGGTAAGGGAATCTATGACGTCGATGCCTTCGAGCAGGCGCTGAACGGATGCTTTCCCGACAATCGCATCCTCAGTCACGATCTTCTGGAGGGGTGCTACACGCGGGCGGGACTGCTGAGCGATGTGCAGTTGTATGAGGACTACCCGGCAAGCTACAGCGCGGACGTGAGTCGGCGCTACCGCTGGATTCGCGGCGATTGGCAGCTTGCGGGGTGGCTGCGACGGCGCATTCCCTCCCCTCTCCCGCAAGCGGGAGAGGGGAGGGGGGAGAGGCGCTGCGCGACTTCCACGGAAAGGAATCCGCTTTCGATGCTGTCGCAGTGGAAGTTGTTTGACAATCTTCGGCGCAGCCTCGTCCCCGCAGCACTGACACTACTGTTGCTCCTGGGATGGACAGTCTTGCCATCGCCCCGGTTGTGGACTTTGTTGGTGATTGGCATTCTGCTGTTTCCTGCCTTGTGTACCTTGATTCTTGACATGTTCCACAAGCCAGGCGAGGTGCTGCTTCAGCAACACCTCGTCGCCGTGGGACGCTCGGTATCTTCCCGCTTTATGCAGTTGGCGTTTGAGCTGGCCTGCCTCCCATATGAGGCGTTTTTCAGTCTGGATGCCATCGCGCGTACGACCTGGCGAATGCGGGTCACGCGCAGACGACTGCTCGAATGGAATCCGTCGAGCGAAGTGGATCGCGAGTTGATCCGGCGTGGTCGCAACAGCCTCGTCACTTCTTTCCGGTCGATGTGGGTCGCCCCCGCTATCGCCGCTACGGTAGCGATCTATCTGGCGATAGTAAACCTGGCGGTGCTGGCGGTGGCGGGACCGATACTGCTCCTGTGGTTTGCCTCACCTGCCATCGCTTGGTGGATCAGCCGCCCGCTCGCTCGCCGCAAGGCGATCCTGACGGTCGAGCAGACGCTCTTCTTGCGCACGCTTTCGCGCCGAACCTGGGCCTTCTTCGACACCTTCGTTGGCCCGGGAGACCATTGGTTACCGCCGGACAACTCTCAGGAGTATCGCGTTGCCGCAGTCGCGCATCGTACATCGCCGACCAACATGGGGCTGGCGCTGCTGGCGAATCTGTCCGCGTACGACTTTGGCTACATCCCGGCCGGACAGCTTGTCGAGCGCACGGCGAACACCCTGCGTACGATGGATACTTTGGAGCGGTACCGCGGGCATTTCTACAACTGGTACGACACGCAGACTCTGCAGCCGCTGCCACCGCTATACATCTCAACGGTGGACAGTGGCAACCTCGCCGGTCATTTGCTGACTTTGCGTCCGGGTCTGCTCGCGCTTATCGATGACCCGATTGTGGGAGGGCGATTGTTCGAGGGCTTGATTGACACACTGAAGCTCCTTGCGGATGCCGCAGATGCAGTTTCCCCGACGCCGATAAGTGAGTTTCAGAACACTCTCGAGTCGATTTGCGATGCCCGGCCGACCACCCTTGTGGCAGCCCGGGCTTGCCTCGATCGCCTGGCTTCAGGTGCCGCTGGCCTGATCACCCACGTCGCTGGGAGTATCGGAGACGCCGTCGAGAGCGAGGCGACTGGCTGGGCGCAGGCGCTCGCCTGGCAATGCCACAGTGTCCTTGACGAACTGAGTTTTCTCGTCCCGTGGATCGAGTTGCAGAATCCGCCCACTGGGTTTGACGAGTTCCCCGGCATCGCCGGAATCCCGACGTTGCGCGAACTGGCGGGACGTGATGCAGAGCTTTCAGCAGCTATCGTGCGCCGCCTTGATGACGCCGCCGCGCCCGAAGAGCGCGCCTGGCTCACCGAACTCGGGCAACTCATCACCCAGGGCAGCCGCCGCGCTGCGCAACGGATCGCGGAAATCGAGCGTCTCGTACGGCAAGCGGGCGAAATGTCGAACGTGGAGTACGAATTTTTGTACGACAGGGCGTGCCATCTGTTGGCGATCGGGTACGACGTCGGCGAGCGCCGGCTCGACTCGGGTTACTATGATCTGCTGGCCTCCGAGGCGAGGCTGTGCAGTTTTGTGGCGATTGCGCAGGGGAAGCTGCCGCAGGAAAGCTGGTTCGCGCTGGGACGCCTGCTCACCGGCACCGGCGGCGAGCCAGTTCTCCTGTCGTGGAGCGGTTCGATGTTCGAGTACCTGATGCCGCTCCTGGTGATGCCGACCTACGAGAACACATTGCTCGACCAGACTTACAAGGCGGCGGTGGCCAAGCAGATCGAATACGGACTGCAGCGCGGCGTCCCCTGGGGCATGTCGGAATCCGGCTACAACACGGTCGACGTGCATCTCAATTACCAGTATCGAGCGTTCGGTGTGCCCGGTCTGGGACTCAAGCGCGGACTGGCTGAGGATCTGGTCATTGCGCCGTATGCCTCGGCGCTCGCGCTGATGGTGGCGCCCGAGGAGGCGTGCCTGAATCTGCAGCGACTCGCTGCCGAGGGATTCATCGGGAAATTCGGCTGCTTTGAAGCTATCGACTACACGCTGTCGCGGCAGCGACGCGGTGAAGCGAATGCAGTGGTTCGCTCCTACATGTCCCATCACCAAGGCATGAGCCTGCTCGCTTTAGCCTACCTGATTCTCGATCAGCCCATGCAGCGGCGTTTCGAGTCGGAGCCACTGTTCCAGGCAATCCTGCTGCTGCTCCAGGAGCGTATCCCCAAGGCCATGACACTGTTTTCGCACACGGCTCAACTCTCCGATGTGCACGCGGCGTCGGTCGCGCCGGAGGCGCCGATCCGCGTTTTCAGCAGCCCCGACACGCCGATACCCCAAGTGCAGTTATTATCGAACGGCCGCTACCACGTGATGGTCACCAATGCGGGAGGCGGCTACAGTCGCTGGAAGGATCTCGCCATCACCCGCTGGCGCGAAGATGGTACCCGTGACAACTGGGGTTCGTTCTGCTACATCCGCGATGTGGATAGCGGAGAGTTGTGGTCAACGGCTTACCAGCCGACGCTCAAGCGACCGGCGAGTTACGAGGCGATCTTCTCGGAGGGGCGGGCGGAGTTTCGGCGTCGCGATACGGTTGGCGATGGCGATCTTGATACCCATACCGAGATCGTTGTTTCGCCGGAGGACGATATCGAGCTGCGCCGCGTACGCATCACCAACCGCTCTCGTACCCGCAGAGTGATCGAGGTCACGAGTTACGCGGAAGTAGTGATCGCACCGCCAGCCCCAGACGCGCTTCATCCGGCCTTCAGCAATCTCTTCGTGCAAACCGAGATCATGCGAGAACGTCGCGCGATCCTCTGTACCCGCCGCCCGCGCTCTATCGACGAACCGGCGCCGTGGATGTTTCACCTGATCGCGGTGCATGGCGCCAGCATCGGCGAGGTCTCTTACGAGACAGATCGCATGCGTTTCATCGGCCGCGCCAACACCGCTGCCGCTCCCCATGCATTACGCGAGTCTGCGGTGCTCTTCGGCAGCGAGGGCTCGGTGCTGGATCCGATCGTCGCGATCCGTTGCCCGATAACACTGGAGCCGGACGAGACGGTGACGATTGATCTGGTGTTCGGCGTCGGCGAAACCCGCGATGCGGCCTTGAGCCTGGTCGAGAAGTACCATGACCGGCGTCTGGCTGATCGCGTCTTCGATCTGACGTGGACGCACAGCCAGGTTGTGTTGCGCCAGATCAATGCCACCGAGGCCGATGCGCAACTGTACGGGCGGATGGCGAGCTCCATCATTTACGCCCATTCCTCGTTGCGTGCCGATGCGGCCGTTCTCACCCAGAACCGCCGCAGGCAATCCGGCCTGTGGGGCTATGCTGTTTCCGGCGATCTGCCTATCGTACTGCTGCAGATCGCAGAATCGGCCAACATCGAGTTGGTACGCCAGCTCATTCAAGCCCATGCCTACTGGCGCCTGAAGGGCCTGGTAGTGGATCTGGTGATCTGGAACGAAGACCGGGGCGGCTATCGGCAACTGCTCCAGGAGCAGATCATGGGGCTGGTCGCCGCAGGCATCGAAGCCCACGTGGTGGATCGGCCGGGCGGCATCTTTGTGCGGCCGGCGGAGCAGATATCCATCGAGGATCGCATCCTGTTCCAGTCGGTCGCCCGCGTCATCATTACGGACGGCCGGGGCACGCTGACGGAGCAACTCAATCGTCGTGCCGTGATTGACAAGCAAATGCCGCAGTTCGCCCCGACTCGACCACGGCGCCCCGATGCGGCGGCCGATGCCACGCTGCTGCCGCGTGAGCTGATTTTCTTCAACGGACTGGGTGGGTTTGCCCCCGATGGGCGCGAGTACGTCATCACGACAGCGCCCGGTCAGATGACCCCGGCACCGTGGGTGAACGTGCTGGCGAATCCGCACTTCGGCACTATCGTTTCGGAGAATGGTGTTGCGTACACCTGGAGCGAGAACGCGCACGAATTTCGCCTCACGCCCTGGCACAACGACCCGGTGAGCGATGCGAGCGGAGAAGCTCTGTACCTGCGCGACGAAGAGAGCGGCCAGTTCTGGTCACCCACACCGCTGCCCAGTCGCAGCGCCACGCCCTATGTCAGCCGGCACGGATTCGGCTACAGCGTCTTCGAGCACAGCTGCGGCGGCATTCGCTCCGAGCTGTGGATTTACGTGGCACTGGATGCGGCAGTCAAGTTCTCGGTGCTGAAAGTGCGCAATGAATCGGGTCGACTGCGGAAACTCTCCGCGACCGGCTACGTCGAATGGGTGCTGGGGGATCTGCGGCCGAAATCGGCCATGCATGTAATCACTGAAATCGACTCCAAGAGCGGTGCCCTCTATGCGCGCAATTCCTACAACCCAGAGTTCGCCGATCGGGTTGCCTTTTTCGACGTGGATGGATCGACGCGTAATCTGAGCGGCGACCGCGCCGAATTTCTCGGGCGCAACGGCACGCTGCAAAATCCTGCCGCCATGCATCGGTCGCAGCTTTCCGGCAAGGTAGGCGCCGGCCTGGATCCTTGCGCTGCGATCCAGGTGAGCTTCGAGCTGGCTGACGGGCAAGAGCGCGACATCGTCTTCCGGCTCGGCGTCGGGCGCAACGCCGATGATGCCGGTAAGCTTGTGCAGCGCTTTCGTGGAACCCTGGCCGCGCGCGGCGCACTTGAAGCAGTGCAGCAGTACTGGAGCCAAACGCTGGGCGCGGTGCAGGTGGAAACCCCCGACCCGTCGCTCGATGTGCTGACTAACGGCTGGCTGGTGTACCAGACCCTGGCGTGCCGTGTCTGGGCGCGCAGCGGTTACTACCAATCGGGCGGTGCCTTCGGCTTCCGCGATCAGCTGCAGGACGTAATGGCGCTCATCCACGCCGAGCCCGGTCTAGTGCGCGAACACCTGCTGCTGTGCGCGAGCCGTCAGTTCCAGAAGGGGGATGTCCAGCACTGGTGGCATCCGCCGTCGGGCCGGGGCGTGCGCACGCATTGTTCGGACGATTACCTCTGGCTGCCGCTGGCAGTATGCCGCTATGTGGTAAGCAGTGGGGACACCGGGGTGCTGGATGAACCCGTGCACTTCCTGGAGGGTCGCCTGGTCAGCCCCGAGGACGATTCCTACTACGATCTGCCCGGCCGCTCAGCCGAGGTGGCCAGCCTGTACGACCATTGTGTGCGAGCCATCTTGCACGGACTGCGATTCGGTGAACATGGTCTGCCGCTGATCGGCTCTGGCGACTGGAACGACGGCATGAACCTGGTAGGGATACAGGGAAAAGGCGAGAGCGTCTGGCTGGGCTTCTTCCTGTGCGAAGTGCTCAGGCAGTTCACCGAGGTGGCTTATGCGCACGACGACACAGCCTTTGCCGAGCGTTGCAAAGCGGAGGGCATTCGGCTGCGCCAGGATCTCGAGCGCCATGGTTGGGATGGTGAATGGTACCGGCGCGGTTACTTCGATGATGGCACACCGCTTGGTTCGGCAGGCAACACGGAATGTCAGATCGATTCGATCTCGCAGAGCTGGTCTGTGCTGTCCGGGGTAAGTGACGGGGTTGGCAACCTTGCGCGCTCGCGCCTGGCCATGCAGGCGGTGGATGATCGGCTCGTGCGCCGCGACCATGCACTTATTCAACTTCTCGATCCACCCTTCGACAAGTCGAGCCTGAATCCCGGCTATATCAGAGGCTATGTGCCGGGCGTGCGGGAGAATGGTGGGCAGTACACCCACGGTGCGATCTGGACGGCGATGGCGTTTGCCGCATTGGGTGAGCGCGCGCGCGCCTGGGAATTGCTGACCATGATCAACCCGGTGAACCATACGAGATCACAGGAGGCCATCGCGACCTACAAGGTGGAACCCTATGTCATGGCAGCCGACGTTTATGCGCTCGCGCCGCACATCGGCCGCGGTGGATGGACTTGGTACACCGGCTCGGCCGGCTGGATGTACCGGCTTATCGTGGAGTCACTGCTGGGACTCAAACTCGAGGGGGACAAGCTGCAACTCGTGCCCTGCTTGCCCGCCGACTGGCAGGCGTTCAAGATCCACTACCGGTACCGGGAGACGGTGTACCACATCGCTGTCTCACAAGCGCGTGTCGGCGATGGCACACCGAGTGCGGTGACGAGCGTGACAGTTGATGGCGTCGAACAACATGACAAGGTCATTCATCTTGTTGATGATCGGCAAGATCATAGGGTCGAGGTGAGAGTGCATGTGAAATAACTTGGGCGCTCGTCAGTCTCAGCCAGTAGTTCGGCAAGAGGTACACGAAGGTGTGACGCTACAATTTTGAAAAGTCGGCGCTGGCGAGACGGCGGCAATACCCGAGCAAGCGGATTAGGAAGCGGTTTCGTCCGGGAGCAGACGATCGAACTCCTTCTTGACTACCGCATAGCACTCACAGGCACGTGCCTCTAACCCCGCTCGATCGAGCACGGTGATGTGGCCGCGGTGATACTCGATCAAGCCGGCTCTTTGCAGATTACCGGCAGCCTCCGTAACCCCTTCGCGGCGCACGCCAAGCATATTGGCGATCAGTTCCTGCGTCATGACCACTTCGTTGAAGGGCAGGCGGTCAAGGCTCAACAGCAGCCAGCGGCAAAGCTGCTGGTCCAATGAATGATGGCGGTTGCACACCGCCGTCTGCGCCATCTGCGTAAGCAGCGCCTGGGTGTAGCGCAATAATAAATGCTGCATTGGGACGACGTGCTCGAACTCGTCCTTCAACAGATGTCTCTTCAGTCGATAGTCGTGGCCAGCGCTTTGCACGACAGCTCGGCTGGTCGTGGTTTCGCCACCCATGAAGAGGGAGATACCGACGACCCCTTCGTTGCCGATCACGGCAATTTCGGCGGATGCCCCATTCTCCATGACATAGAGCAAGGACACGATAGCGGTGGTGGGAAAATAGGCGTGACGAAGCTGAATGCCGGACTCGTAAAGTACATTGCCAAGTGGCAGAAAAACCAGTTCCAGATGCGGGAACAGACGCGCATATTCGTCCGCTGGCAGGGCGGCGAGAAGGTAATTCTGATGCGGATTATGCGAGGGCAGCATAAACAATCTCCTGATTTCGATTATCAAGCGCATCACCAGATTCCAGCAACTGCTGAAGCAAAAGCATTGAGATATTCTAAGACACTTTATTTATTCTACATTTCCCGCTTTACCTACGTTCGCCAGAGCACAGAGCAGTCCCTTCATGTGAGAGACCATAGGCGTGACGATCGAGAGTTGACCCAGAGCGACCGCGCAGTTGAAATCCCATGTGGCGTGGAAAGGGGACAGAAGGTCGGAAACAGGATGAGCATCAAGCCACAGGTGAAATGGCTCATCTTAATGATTGCGAGGCCAGATTTGCTGGCACGCGAAACTCTTCAACTTACAACTTACGTAGGGGGCATGCCATGAAAACGATGAACGAACTTGGATTAGTACTTGGAATAATTTCTGTCTTGATGTTGGGTGCGTGTGCGACCACGAACACTCCGCCCAATACGCCCTATGGTGGCGTCGCCAACCCGGGCAATGTTTACTCGGGATACGGCGTGGTGCAATCCGTTGAACTCGTGAAGCAAGCCAACAGTGGCGTCGGCCTGGGCACCATCGCCGGTGCCGTAGTCGGAGGTGTCGTTGGTAACCAGGTAGGAGCCGGACGAGGCAATACGGCGGCGACTGTCCTCGGCGCGGCGGGCGGTGCCTATATTGGCCACGAGTTGGAAAACCGGCAACAGCAGAATGCCGATGCCTACAAGGTCACCGTCCGCATGGAGAACGGGGCATATCAGGCCCTGATGTATAGCACCAACCCAGGTTTCCGGGTCGGCGAACGGGTGCGATTCGAAAACGGCGTCCTGCAGCGGTACTGATCACGGCATGGGGGTTGTTCGGTACAACTCCGCAGGAGGCAAATATGAAAACGCATGTCCATGGAGCTCCCTACCTGCGACTACTGATTGGTGGTATCGCTGTGATCCTGCTGGGTCTTTTTGGAATTGCGGCCGTGATGGCGTGGGCACCAGCCGCAGCCGAAGAAAGCGTCGACAAGTTCCAGGCGTTGTCGGCCAAGAAGGTTGGTTCGCGCGTCAGGGTGAGGTGTGAGGAATGCGGCGTTATCGTGTCCACGCGGGAGATTGAGCAACTCGATGGGACAAGCGGCGTGACGAGAGACGGTCAAGACAAGATACCGGGGAAGTCAGCCAAGAGCTGTGAGGTCACTGTTCGCATGAAGGATGGCTCGAGCCGCGTGTTCATGGATGCAACCCCCGTGAATTGGCGACTAGGGGAAGGCATAATCTTAATCCAAGGCGCAACAAACCAGTCGAACGATTGAAGTCGGCGCTAGTGGGTCGGGCGGACGAGCCACTAGCGGTGGCAGGTGTGAATTCCAAGGCGCTACGTACGCCAGCGTACAGAGAATGTGCTGGACTTGGGGGATGATACCTACAGTGATCGGTTGCCATCAGTAAAGCACCGTCAACGCTGGACGACATGAAACATGCCCCAAATCAACTCTCGTCTTGCACATTACGGGGTCAGTGATTGGCTCAGATCGTTTCGCAGTGACTGTCAGTATCTCGCCGTCTTTGCAGGCAGTCGGAAAAATGTAAGCAACAGAAGGCGGAGTGATACAACTTATAAATCGGGAATAATAATGACATATTCATTAATCAAGAAGCAAATGGGCTTGGCCGTATCATGTGCTCTGGCACTAGGCGTTGTATCGGGCATGGCAAGGGCGGACACCAATCCGGCGGATACGGGCTATCTCACTGACCAGCGCGGCACGGTTGCGCGTAGCGGTTTCGGCTTGTGTTGGCACACTGGCTTTGGTCCTGCAGTGCCCACACCTGAGTGTGATGGAACGGTGGTGCCAACACCTATCGCCGCAGTCGCTGAACCGACTCCAGCTGCCGCAGCAACAAAACCCGTAGTGGAGCGCGTGACGCTAGACGCTGACGCTTTGTTTGACTTTGATAAAGCCGTTTTGCGTCCAGCCGGTCGGGCGACGCTGGATGATTTCCTTGGCAAGTTGAAGGGTATCGATCTGGAGGTGATTACAGCGGTCGGACATGCCGACCGCTTTGGTTCTGAAGCCTACAACCAGCGTCTGTCCGAGCAACGCGCAGCCGCAGTCAAGACTTATCTGGTCAGCAAGGGTATCGAACCAAATCGCATACAGACTGAAGGAAAGGGTGAGATGCAGCCGGTAACCAAGGCCGGCGAATGCAGCGGTGCCAAGAGTGCCAAGGTGATTGCCTGCCTGCAACCTGATCGCCGCGTCAATATTGAAGTAATAGGTAGTCAGATCGTCAGGTAATTAATCTACCGGCAGTTCCCGTACTAGAAAAATACCCTGCCGTGGCAGGGTATTTTTTCCCAGGTGGTGTGCTTGCAATCTATCTCTATCTGTGTGGTGGATCCATTGCCCCATTGTTGCCGAATCGGCTGATTGCCGACTATGTGCGTTAGCAGACAGATGCAGAGAGGCAATCACCCTAAGCTAAGCTTGTCGGGGTTAACAGAGTGCAATGTCGGGTGCAATGTCTGTAGTGCAGCAATAAGTAATAGTTGTAAGCAGCGTGGTCTCGACGAAGAGAAGCAAATGCCCAGCATGACTTTCCGATACATCAATATCAAACTCATCACATAAAGGAATAAAAATGAAAAAACTTAACATTAACGTGATCGCACTCGCAGTCAGCCTCGCATTTAGCACTGGCGTAATGGCGCAGAGCATGTCGAAAAAAGACTACAAGGCTGACAAAGAAAAGATCGCGACCGAGTACAAGTCGGCCAAGGAGGGTTGCGCTTCGTTGTCCGGTAACGCGAACGATATCTGTGTCGCCGAGGCCAAGGGCAAAGAGAAGGTTGCAATCGCTGAACTTGACGCTAGCTATAAGCCCAGTGTGAAGACTCGCTATCAGGCACGCGTCGCTAAAGCAGAGGCCGACTATGCGGTGGCGAATGAGCGATGCGACGATTTGGCTGGTAATGCGAGGGATGTTTGCGTGAAGGAGGCGAAAGCGGCGAAAACCACCGCCAAGGCCGATGCCAAGGCGCAGATGAAGACCTCGGATGCGAATGTTACAGCGAACGAAAAGTCCGCCGAGGCGCACAGCAAGGCGAATACTCAGGCCACCGAGGCCCGTAAGGATGCTACGGCAGACAAAATTGATGCCGAATATGCAGTAGCAAAGGAAAAATGCGACACATTTTCGGGTACCGCCAAAGATAACTGCCTGAGCCAGGCGAAGACACGTTTTGGCAAGTAGTCAGTCACACCCGAGGAGGCACGAAGTACCAAAATTTTTATAAAGGAGTAATGCCATGAAAGCGATACAAAGATTCATGTTCAGTGCAGTTGTCGCAACAATGTTGTTTGGCTTGAGTGCTTGTTCCGGTATGTCGACGCAGGAAAAAAACACTGCCATCGGCGCTGGCGTCGGTGCTATTGGCGGTTCCGTCCTTACGGGCGGCAGCACGGCTGGAACCATTGGTGGTGCAGCCGTTGGCGGCATTATTGGCCACGAAGTCAACAAAAAATAATGATCAACATGCGATGTACATGGCCTATCCGGTCAGTGCATCGCGTTTGCTGATTGCTCTCATTCCGTAGCGAGCATTATCGATTGGGTGATGCTCGCTTTCGGTCAAGTAAAACACCAGGAGATAAAAATGATGAAATTTGGGAAAACCGTTAGCGCAGTCTTGGGCATGAGTGCATTGCTTGTTGCATTAATCGGCTGCCAGAAACAGGAAGGTCCGGCAGAGCGCGCCGGCAAGGAAGTCGACAAAGCGGTAGAGAATGCCGGACAGCAGATCGAAAAAGCCGGTGAAAGCATCCAGGACGCAGCAAAAAGAGATAAGAAGTAGTCTCTAACCAAATCCTCAGCAGTGCCGCGAAGTCTTTCACGTATTTCTGCCAGACGCATTTCGTAGCATGACGTTTTATTTTCGCATGAAGAAATACTGCTTAAACAGGAGATTCAACATGAAAAGTTTTCTGATCGCAGCGGCGGTAGCTGCTGTCACAATTACTACTCCGGCACACGCTGCCGACGTTGGAGTCTCGATCAGCATCGGCCAACCCGGGTTTTATGGACAAATCGATATCGGCGGCTATCCGCAGCCACGAGTGATTTACCGCCGACCGATAATGATCGAGCGGGGTTCAATGAACCGTCAGCCCATCTATTTGCGCGTACCCCCAGGCCACGCCAAACATTGGCGCAAGCATTGTCGTGAATACAACGCCTGCGGCGAGAGGGTCTTCTTTGTGCAGGACAACTGGTACAACCGCGAGTATGTTCCGCGTTACCAGAAACGTCATGGTAATCGCTCGGATGACGGCCGTGGAGATTATAAAAACGGGCGATCCGGCGGTGATCGCAACCATGGACGTAACCACTGAGACATCCGTGTAACAACGGGTTTCGGCCCCGGCAGGTCGGACAGCAACAAACGATTGGATTGTCTGTGATCGACAACGATGGCCCGTACTTTTTCGTTCATGCTTTACCTATCCGTGTAACGGGTGAGCAAAGCATGAACTAAGGCTTATCAAACGCGCCGCTTTTTACTGTTACGTTACTTACGTTACGTTAGAGCGGGCTTGTCAGGGTGTTTCATCCACACCCCCCGTAGGGATACCTGTATCAACAATATTTATATTTTTTATATTTCCTCGCCGTAAATCCGCTCTGGCACATACCTCAAGCTAGGCTTGTTGTCATTTTCAAGAGTGGCGCAGTGTGCTCGCTATATCCTGCCCATTAGTAGCAACACAATCAGGATCACAACCACCAGCCCAAGGCCACCACTGGGTCCATAACCCCATTCCCGACTGTGGGGCCAGCTTGGAATTGCGCCGATCAGCATTAAAACGACGATGATCAGCAGAATTGTTCCTAGTGTCATTTCATATCTCCTAAAAGTAAGTCGTAGCAGAGTGCAGCAGTTGAGGAAACGGTTGAATCATCAATACCACTTGCCCTGGTCTGTCGACATTGGTCCTGTAACGGTTTCAGCAGTTGCTCTTTCGAGACAGCAATCTACAAAGTAGCGCTTGTTCATCTCAGTAGTCATCGCCATGCCCTTAATTAGGAGACTACTCAAACAGGGGGAATCTTCTGTACGCCAACGCACAGTATCACTTTTTGGTGAGGCGCAAGATTTGAGCGGATGCATGATCTTCATGGATTCAGCCTGCTCATCTTATGAAGGGAACGAGAATGAAAGCGATCAAGAGTTTCAAATTGACTTGTATTTCGGTGTTACTTGCTGCGGGGCTTATGGCGTGCGACAAGCCAGGGTCTGCGGAGATAGCAGGTAAAAAAATAGATCAGACGGTCGATGAAGCCGGTAAGAAAATAGGCGAAACCGTCGATAAAGTCGGCGAAAAACTGGACGAGAAAAGTGCGAAAACAGGTTTGGCAATCGATGATGCCGAGATTTCGCTCAAGGTCAAAGCCGCCATTTTCGCCGAGCCTGGTCTTAAGACGTTGCAGATCAGTGTTGATACCGTAAAGGGCGTAGTGACATTAAGCGGATCAGTCGATTCTCTGCCCAGTAGTGATAGAGCTGAAGCACTGGCAAGTGCTGTGGCTGGCGTAAAAAAAGTTGAAAACCGACTAGTACCAAAGCAGATCAGATGAAACCGAATTTCTGTTAACTAATTAAAAAGTCGGCTGTAGCGTGGTGCCGTTATTTCGGAGATCGTTCTTTCTATGTGTGGTGCCGCACAGAATGTGCTTGACCGCATCGCTAGCATTCCACACCTGTCTTATCAATCGGCCCCGGTTTTTCCATACTGTTTCTTCGGGTTTTCTCGTTGCGCGGGACGCACAAATGGCGGGAGGCCGATTGTGGCAAGAGTGCCTGATTGGTAATTTCACCAATCGGATTTTATACAAAGGAGTTTGATATGAACTGGGATATCGTTGAAGGTAATTGGAAGCAATTCAAGGGCAAGGTAAAAACGCAGTGGGGCAAGCTTACCGACGATCAGCTTGACGTGATTGCTGGCAAACGCGTCGAGTTGGCGGGCAAGATTCAAGAAGCTTACGGCATTACGAAGGACGAAGCCGAGCAGCAAATCAAGAGTTTTGAAAAGCTTAATAAGGACTAACGTTTAAAGAGTTTCTACTGATCTTGCCCTTGTTGCAGGGTAATGTGCCATGCAACAAGGGCAAGGTTACCGATGTCGGCACGGCTTACTTACTTGAAAGGACTTCCATCATGACAAGCTATAAATGCTTCGTCTCACCACTTTTAGTGTTGATTGGTGGCGCAGTGATCGCTACCGTTTTCGCCTCGCTTGTGGTTGAGCGCATTTGCAATAAACAAAAAGGACGGCAGAAGGCTGAACTGAGTGGCTGGGAGAATGAAGGTGGAAGCGTGGCAGCAACTAATGTCGTTGTAGCTTGATCATGACGGAGATTGCACCAGAGTCGTTACCGATGGGCCGCGTCACATTTCCGGGAAAGCCACGGTGGTGAGTCATCAAATCAATCGAAGTTAAGCCGAAAATACAGCGATGATCCGCCTGCCTGCATCAAAGTTGGGTATTCGTCGTTAGGTTCCGTAATCATAAGGAGAAATAAATGTCCAGCGTCGGTTATCACGAGCCTGTAGAGGAACTGTCCGCTGAAACACGCGACATGCACAGGGCGATTGTTTCCCTGATGGAAGAGCTGGAAGCCGTTGATTGGTACAACCAACGTGCTGATGCATGCAAAGATACAGAACTCAGGGCAATCCTTGAGCACAACCGAGACGAGGAAAAAGAGCATGCATCCATGGTGCTGGAATGGATTCGACGAAAAGACCCAAGGTTTTCCAAGGAGCTCCATGAATACTTGTTCACCAAAAAAACCATTACGCATACGCGTGAGGGTGCCTAGGCGTTTGTTGCAATGGGCCGTCGCCAGCGTTGGAGTTCACTGAGCGTCATGGCTATACTCTCTATGCCAAAGGATGGGGGCAAGAGTCGGCAAACGTTCACCAACGTCGTTATTCGACCGAGTATTTAGATTTTAATTATGGAAATCAATGACTTGCTGCGGCAGCAGATAATTAAAAGTCTCATGGCACAGCACCCTGAAAAAGTTGCGGATGCCGCGATTAACCTATGGGAGCAGATGTCGATCCAGATCATTTCGATCGTCGGTGAAGGGGGATTCAATTCTCTATACGTGCGTAGTCTATTTCTTACCCAGTCAACCTTTCCCTGGCTCCCCCCCCCGCAGGCTGATCACCGGTTCGCGCAGTTAAAGGTGAGCCTCGAAGGCCAAACGCCGACGCTTGCCAGCGAAGCAAATCATCTGCTGCTGATCACTTTCACTGACATCCTGGCTACATTAATTGGCGAGCAATTAACGACCAGTATTTTACGTTCGGCCTGGGGCAATGATGTTTCGGACAGGGCCGGCAAGGAGTTCGACAATGAGTAAAAAGGTAAATATTCGGCGGCTGAAAACTGGCGTACCCGGTCTGGACAATCTATTGGGCGGCGGCCTGCCGGAATTCTCGTTCAACCTGATTGCGGGCACGCCGGGAAGCGGAAAAACCACGCTCGCGCACCAGATCATGTTTGCGCTGGCCAACCCGGATAATCGGGCGTTGTTCTTCACGGTACTCGGGGAACCCGCGTTGAAGACGCTGCGTTATCAGCAGCAATTTCCGTTTTTCGATATCGATAAAGTCAATCAATCGATCCGTTTCGTCAACCTGTCTGCCGATCTTCTGGATGGGAATTTTGATCGGGTGTTGTCGCGTATTGCAGAAGAAGTGAAAGACTATGCGCCCAGCTTGGTGTTTGTCGATTCGTTTCGATCCGTGGTGCAATCAGCGAAGCAGGCGGAACAGGGGGCGTCCGAGCTGCAGCGGTTCGTGCAGCAACTGGGCATGCAAATGACCAGCTGGCAGGCCACCACCTTTTTGATCGGTGAATATTTGCTGCCGGAAGCAGAGGCCAGCCCGATCTTTACCGTAGCGGATGGCATTTTGTGGCTGTCGCAAAGTTTGCACCGCAATTCCATGGTGCGCAAAATGCAGGTGGTCAAAATGCGGGGGCAGGCCCAGGCGCCCGGTTTGCATACCTTCCGTATCAGCGACGCAGGCATTCGGGTTTTCCCGCGTGCGATTGTCCAGCAGGACGCAGCGGTTGAAGCGGCAATCAAGCTATCCACGGGAGGCAAACGCGCGCCCATGGGGGTGCCTGGCCTGGATGACATGTTGGGCGGCGGCTTGCCGGTGGGCTATTCGCTGCTCGTGGTCGGACCCTCCGGCTCCGGGAAAACCATATTGGCGACGGAATTTCTCGCCGAAGGGGTGCACCGGGGCGAGGCCGGCGTGATTGCGGCGTTTGAGAAAAGCCCCAGCCAACTGTTGAACAATAAGCTGCAGGCGCTGGTCCAGGCCGGACACGTGGGGGTGATCGACACGCGTTCGCTGGATTTGTCGATTGATGAAACCTTGCATGATTTGATCGAAATGATTGATCGCATGCAGGCCAAGCGCGTCGTCATCGACTCTTTGTCGGGGTTCGAGCTGGCGCTGGCGCCCGAGTTTCAGGAAGATTTTCGCGGCTCGCTGTACAGGATGATTGCCGAGTTGACGGGCATGGGCATGACCATACTGATGACCTCGGAACTGGAAGACCGCTATACCGATTTGCGCTTTAGTCCGTTTGGCAGTGCTTTTCTTGCTGACGCCATTATCGTGCAGCGCTATATCGAAATCGCGGGCCAGTTCAAACGCGTCCTGTCGGTCGTCAAGGTCCGTGGCAGCGAGCACAGCAAGGACATTTGCCTGTTTGACATCACCGACGATGGCATCAAGATTGGCGAAGCCTTGTCCGAGTATGCCGGACTCATGACGGGCAAGCCTACGGTCAACCCGTAGCTGACCTGACCCGATGATGAGACGGTAATGAACAGAAATGGTAATTACGGTGTTCCAATATCGATGACCCAGGTCAATCGGATATGACTAGCCAAGGCAAAGTCAGAGCGCGCGTTGTCCGCAGACCCGATAGGCGAGCAGGGAAAGCGCTGTCAGACAATGAAGCGGCCGTTCCAGGGCGTACTGTGCGTGAAGATGCTGCACAGTTGCGTGAGGATGCCGCGCATTTTCGTGAAGACGCCATACAACTGCGTGAAGGGGCTGCCACCTTGCGCGAGCGGGAAATTTGCGTGGCAGAGACAACACAAGCAGCGTCTGATTATCAGATGACGATGTTGCAGCAAGCGAATGCGCACTTGGTCGTCGCTGCAATTGAGGCACAAAAACTGACTGAACAAGTTGAAATGGCTAAAGCTCAGTTGGATATTGCCAAGCGTGAGGCAGAAAATGCCAACCTCGCCAAATCGAATTTTCTTTCCGGCATGAGCCATGAGTTGCGCACCCCGCTCAATGCCATCCTCGGCTTCGCCCAGTTATTGGAGACCGGATCGCCGCCGCCGACAAGCACCCAGAATGCAAGGCTCCAACAGATAATAAAATCAGGATGGTATCTGCTGGACCTGATTAACCAAATCCTCGATCTCGCGGTGATCGAGTCCGGCAAGTTACCGCTGGCGCGAGAACCGGTGCCGCTGATCGATGTCATGCGCGAATGCCAAGCCATGATTGAATCGCAGGCGCAGCAACGCGGCATCCAGCTCGGTTTTCTTCCCTTCGACAACACTTGGGTTGCCTATGCCGATCGAACCCGCGTCAAGCAGGTTCTGATCAACCTGCTGACCAATGCCATCAAGTATAACCGCGAGCAGGGAACGATCGTGGTGGAGTGCACCGTACCTACCCCGGAGCGCATTCGCATAAGTGTCAAGGACAGTGGTGCGGGATTGCCGCCAGAAAAGCTGGTGCAGCTATTTCAGCCCTTCAATCGTCTCGGACAAGAGGCCGGTGTCGAGGAGGGGACAGGTCTCGGACTGGTGGTCACCAAGCAACTGGTCGAACTTATGGGCGGCGCTATCGGCGTGGAAAGCACTGTCAGGGTGGGCAGCGAATTCTGGATCGAACTGATCCGGGACGTTACGCCACGACTTGCTGTTGGACATGTCATGCCCGCAGAATCTGCGCCGCAAGCTCAGGAAAATACGGCGTTGCGCACCCTGCTCTATGTGGAAGACAATCCGGCCAACCTGATGCTGGTCGAGCAAATCATTGAGCGCCGTCCACATGTACGCATGTTGAGCGCGCGCGATGGTTGCCTCGGCATAACGCTTGCGCGCGCCCATCTCCCGGATGTGATCCTGATGGACATCAATCTACCTGGCATCAACGGAATTCAAGCGCTAAAAATTCTGCGCGACACTCCGGCAACGGCGCACATTCCCGTCCTTGCCCTCAGCGCCAATGCCATGCCACGTGATATCGAGAAAGGTCTGGAGGCCGGATTCTTCCGCTATCTCACCAAGCCGATCAAAATAAATGAGTTCATGGTGGCGCTGGACAGGGCGCTGGAATTCGCGGAAACAGGATTGGACGGCGCAATTCCATGGCCGCCGTGAGGATGGAGGCGGTAATGAACAGAAATGACAAGGATGGCGCTTCGGATACCGGTGACCCAAGGGGCGTGACCAGCCAGCCCAAAGACAGCTTGCCCGCTACTCTCGAAAAAGATATCACGCGCAGGGAAAACACAGTCATTGACGATGAAGCGGCCGTCCTGAGACGCGAGAAATCAGTCACGTCACGAGAAGATGCCGCGCATGAACGTGAAGGGGCAGCTACTTCGCACGAGCGGGAAATTCGCGCCGCAGAGACGCTGCAGGCAGTGTCCGACGACCACATCGTTATGTTGCAGCAAGCCAACGCACACCTGGTCACCGCTACCATTGAAGCGCACAAACTGACCGAACAAGTCCAGACCGCTAAAGTTCAGCTGGAGCATCTGGTTCAGCACGATGCTCTCACCGGCTTGCCGAATCGAATACTGCTGCAAGACCGGCTTGGCCAGGCGATTGAGTTGGCCCGCCGTCAAGGCAGACAGCTTGCGGTGATGTTCATGGACCTGGATCAATTCAAACACATCAATGACTCCCTGGGGCATGCGGTGGGCGACCAACTGCTGCAGTCGGTTGCACAACGTCTGGTAGCTTGTGTGCGTCACTCCGACACTATCAGCCGCCAGGGCGGAGACGAGTTCGTGCTGCTGCTCCCCTATATCGAGCGCGCAGAAGACGCGGCGCTCTCCGCGCAAAAGACACTCGCGGCGCTCGCGTTGCCGCACCGCATCGACCAGCACGATCTGCATATCGGCGCGAGTATCGGTATCAGCATCTACCCCGACGATGGTCAGGATACGGAAACCCTGATCAAGAGTGCGGACACGGCGATGTACTCTGCCAAGGAAAACGGACGCAACAATTACAAATTCTTCGAGCAGAGCATGAGTGTTCGGGCCGCCCAGCGGCAATCCATTGAAGCCGACCTGCGCCGCGCGCTGGAACGACAGGAATTTGTGTTGTACTACCAGCCGAAAATAAATCTTCACAGCGGCGCGATGACCGGCACTGAGGCACTCATCCGCTGGCAGCATCCGGAACAAGGGCTGTTGTCGTCAGAGCAGTTCGTGCCCATCGCCGAAGATTGTGGCCTGATCCTGCCGATTGGCTGCTGGGTGTTGCGCGAAGCCTGCAGGCAAGTCCAGGCCTGGCTGGATTCTGGCCTGCGCGTGGTGCCCGTAGCAGTCAACATTTCTGCGGTGGAGTTCAGACACAAAAGCTTTCTCGAAAGCGTTGCCTTGATCCTGAAGGAGACAGGCTTGGCGCCGCACTATCTCGAATTGGAGCTGACCGAAAGCATCCTCATGCACGACGCCGAGTCCTCGGCGCCGGTGCTTGAAGCACTCAAGGCCATGGGAGTGCGGCTTGCCATCGATGACTTCGGTACGGGCTATTCGAGCTTGAGCTATCTGAAGCGCTTCCCGATTGACACCCTGAAGATCGACCAATCCTTTGTGCGCAACATCGCCACCGACACGGATGATGCAACCATCGTCCGCACGATGATTGGAATGGGGAGAAGCCTCAAACAGCGGGTCATTGCCGAGGGCGTGGAGACGCACGAGCAGCTCGAGTTCCTCCGGGCTCAACACTGCGACGAGGGACAAGGCTTTCAGTTCAGCCACCCCTTGCCGGCTGAGGACTTTGCGCTGTTGCTTGTTACCGGGAGTGACGGGATGCGCGGCGACGGTTGAGCTGAGCGGGAGATCGCGTTCGATATTCGGGCGGCGTCGTGTTCGCACGTCACCACTCGTTGCCATACAGCTCGCGTCTCGCCTGGCGAGACTTACGGTAGGCACCCTCACTGCACTATGTGTGGAAGGGCTCAAATTAACGGACACCAAGTCCCGACATTTTAAGCGACCTTTTGTTCTTGTTCCATCCTCCATTTTCTTTCGAAGTCAGCAGGTGACATATTGTTGATTTTTGAATGCCTTCGCACTTTGTTGTAGAACACTTCAATGTAATCAAAAATATTTGAACGTGCTTGTTCTCGTGTCTTGAAATGTTGAAGATGCACTTGCTCTTTCTTCAAGCTGGCAAACCAGCTTTCCATAGGCGCATTGTCCCAGCAGTTACCTTTACGACTCATTGATTGCCTCATGCCAAACTGATTTAATAGCCGTCGATATGCTGCACTGGCATATTGACTTCCCTGGTCTGAATGCGCAATGAGGCCTGGTGCTGGCTTATGTGTTTGCACTGCCATAAATAATGCCTTACCGATCAAATCGGCTTTAATTCTCTCACTCATAGACCAGCCCACAATCTTACAAGTGAATAAATCTTTCACAGCCGCCAGGTATAACCAACCTTCATCTGTGGCGGTGTAAGTGATATCCGTGACCCAGACCTGATTGGGGGCGGTGCATTGCGTAAATTGACGATCCAGTACATTGGGAGCAATTGGTAAGTTGTGTTTGCTGTCAGTGGTTGCTTTGTATTTACGCAGATGCTTGCAACGCAGTCCTAGGCGGTAGCGTAAGCGTTTAACCGCAGACAGACTCATCTTGAAACCAGCATCGATGAGTTCGCTACGTAGGCGTTTAGGTTCATAGGTTTGTCGTCCTCGTTCATGCGCAGACCTTGCCGCAGTGTCCAGTGCAAGGGTATCTGCTGATGGATGACGCTGTCTTTCGCACCAATCATAAAACCCTGCTTTGGATACTTGGACGACACGGCATAAGATCACTATGCTGTGGTTGGCTCGCTGTCGTTCTATGAAGGCATACTTCACCGCGATTCCTTCGCGAAGAATGCCGTCGCTTTTTTTAAAATTTCGCGCTCTTCACGCAAAACAGCATTTTCTTTCCTTAACTTGGACACTTCCGCTTCTAAAGCGCTCACAGGAACGAGGCGCTTGGTGTCAACTTTGTCCAATTGCTCTACCTTGGCAGCGATCACCCATCGGCTTAACGATTTATCAGAGATATCCAAACGACGTGCTGCTTCGCTGATTTTTAATCCTTGCTCAGTGATAAGCTTAACCGCTTGTTCTCGAAATTCTGCTGTGAATTTTTGCCTTGTTGCTGCTTTCATTACTAACCTCCATGATTGAAAAATAATAAATCATGGCGTCCGTTTTAGCGAGTACCTTCCAAGGTGCTTGCTCTCGTCCAGGACGGTGATCCATCCTTGGCGCGCACGATTTCGGGGTCGCGCGAAGCGATCTGGGGCATCCTCGCGGATCCCGAAAAATTCAATTCAGTAACCTGACTCAAGGAGACGTCTCTTGACTACATCTGTCCGGGCTTCGGCCTTAATACTTGCGCTCACGGCGGCGTTCTTTTCAGCGTCGTCTTTGGCCACAGACGACGCTGCGCTGCTCAAGGACCTGACATCGGTCATCATGCTGCTGGGCTTGCCATGCGACCAAGTAGTCAGTGCCAAACGGCAAGCGGACAACGACCACATCGCGTTATGCAAGAACGGCAACCGCTACCGGATATTTGTGAACGCAGAAGGCCGGGTGGTCGCGCAGAAACAATAAAAACGAAGAGGCCTGTCGGTATTTTGCAAGAATGGCGCAATGCGCTCGCCATATCCTGCCCATTAACCACAATACAAGCAAGATCACCAACAACACCAGTCCAAGGCCGCCACTGGGCCTGTAATCCTATTCCTGGTTGTGTGGCCAGCTTGGGATTGCGCCGATCAGCAATATGGTTCCTAGTGTCGTTTCAGATCACCTAAAAATAGGTTTTAGCAGAAGAAAGCCGCTGGCAAAAGCTTACCCATTCAGGGAAAGTCTTCTGTTCGCTAGCGAACAGAATGCATTTGGAAAGATCACTAGTCTTGCAACTGGGTCTTTATGCATTAATCGGCCCAGACTATGACAGTGCGGATTTTCGTAATTTTTCATTGCGTAGGACGCACAACATTGCGTAGGACGCACAAATGACCGGAAGTCGCCTGTGGCAAGAGTGCCGCATTGGTAATTTCACCAATCGGGTTTTATACAAAGGAGTTTGATATGAACTGGGATATCGTTGAAGGAAACTGGAAGCAGTTTCAAGGCAAGGTCAAAGCGCAGTGGGGCAAGCTGACCGATTCATCTTGACGTGATTGCTGGCAAGCGCATCGAATTAGCTGGGAAGATTCAAGAAATCTATGGCATTTCGAAAGATGAAGCCGAGAGCCAAATCAAGAACTTTGAGGACATGAATAAGGACTGATTTTTAAAAATTCAGTTCATTCACGTGGTGTGGTTATATTTTTTATGAAAAAAATGACTGAGTATTTTTCAGCACTTTTTGTAATTGTAATGCTAATTCTTTTTTACCTAACTTGGAGACATTCATCATGAAACAATTTACCAAATATTTTTCTGCACTTTTTCTCGCCCTTACGATGATAACTGTTGTGGGTTGCGCTTCTACGTCAAAGCAAGAGGGCACAGGCGAATATATTGACGACAGCGTTATCACCACCAAGGTGAAGGCGGCAATATTCAATGAGCCGACACTAAAAGTTGCCGAGATTAATGTCGAGACCTTCAAAGGTGCGGTCCAACTGAGTGGCTTCGTCAACTCTCAAGCCGATATCAACAAGGCAGTCGAAGTAGCACGCGGCGTCCACGGTGTGAAATCAGTCAAGAACGATATGCGGATGAAATAAATGGTGGATCTAACCACTGCTGGCTGCAAGGCCGGCAGTGGTCAGCGTGTTTGGTCATTTAGCGAAAGCGTGGGAGAAAGCTGGGTTTTAATCTACTGGGGGAGTTGCCTGGCTCAGCAATTTATCTTTGTGCCAGACGAATCGGGGTAGTCTCGAAGAGCTTCTTTGCTTTAGTACGTAGATGTATGCCAAAAATAGGGATGGCAGACATCTATATTCACTATTAAAAAAAACGGCGAAGTTTTTATCAACTTGCAGATGCCACAATTTTCTGGTGTCGGCCCGTCAAGCCCATCTCCTCCTTTGGATTTTTGTACAGTTTTTACGGGAATCGACCATGTCCGAAACAGGAAACCGTTCCACCCCTGCTGCCGATACCGGCAAGGCGGCGGACAGTACCACCGAATTGAGGCGCCAAAAAGCCTTGCTTAAAACAGGCGCCTTGCAGAACGCGATTCTCAACAGCGCTAACTTCTCGAGTATCGCCACCGATGAGAATGGTGTCATTCAAATTTTCAACGTCGGCGCCGAGCGCATATTGGGCTATGCGGCTGCCGACGTGATGAACAAGATCACCCCAGCCGACATTTCTGATCCGCAGGAAGTGATCGCGCGCGCCGAAGCACTCAGCCTCGAGCTTGGCACCCCGATTACGCCAGGCTTTGAAGCCTTGGTGTTCAAGGCATTCCGTGGCATTGAGGATATCTACGAACTGACCTATATCCGCAAGGATGGCAGCCGTTTCCCGGCGGTGGTGTCAGTTACGGCGTTGCGCGACGCGCAAAATACCATCATCGGCTACCTGCTGATCGGTACCGACAACACCGCGCGCAAGCAGGTCGAAGCAGAGCGGGCTCGGCTCGATCAGATACTGTTGGACAAGAACGCCGAGCTGGAAAGTGCCAAGTTCGTGGCGGAAAGAGCTAATCTCGCGAAATCGGATTTCCTTTCCGGCATGAGCCATGATCTGCGCACGCCGCTCAGTGCGATTCTCGGGTTTGCCCAGGTCATGGAATCCGGCTCGCCGCCGCCGACGCCCTCCCAGAAACGCAGCATCGATCAGATTCTCAAGGCCGGGTGGTACTTGCTGGATCTGATCAACGAAATCCTCGATCTCGCGGCGATCGAGTCCGGTAAGCTGTCGCTGTCGCTGGAACCGGTGGCACTGGCCGACGTCATGCACGAATGCCGAACCATGATAGAGCCGCAGGCGCAAAAGCGCGGCATCCGCATGGTCTTTACCCAGCTCGAAATTCCCTACTTTGTCAGCGTTGATCGGACACGGGTGAAGCAGGTTCTCATCAATCTTCTTTCCAACGCGATCAAATACAACACGGTGAACGGATCGGTCGTCGTGGACTGTCTGTCCAGCACTCCGGGACGCATTCACATTCGTGTCGAGGACACCGGCGAAGGATTGGCTCCGGAGCGGTTTGCGCAGCTATTCCAGCCGTTCAATCGTCTCGGTAAGGAAGCCAGCACGGAGGAAGGCACAGGCATCGGCCTGGTAGTGACCAAGCGGCTGGTTGAATTGATGGGAGGGAGCATAGGTGTGGAAAGCACCGTTGGCAAGGGCAGTGTGTTCTGGATCGAATTGAACCTGACGGCTGAACCACAAGCTGCCGTCGGCGCAGCCGAACCCACGGTTATTGACGCGGCGAAAGTCCAAACCGGCGCGCAGTTGCACACCCTGCTCTATGTCGAGGACAACCCGGCGAACCTGATGCTGGTCGAGGATCTCATTGCGCGTCGGCCCGATATCCGCTTGCTGAGTGCGCGGGACGGCAACCGCGGCGTCGAGATTGCGCGCGCCTTTCGGCCGGATGTCATCCTGATGGACATCAATCTGCCTGGCATCAGCGGTATCCATGCGCTGAAAATCCTCGCCGAAGATCCGGCAACAGCGCATATCCCGGTGGTTGCGCTCAGCGCCAATGCCATGCCCCGTGATATCGAGAAAGGTCTGGAGGCCGGATTCTTTCGTTATCTCACCAAACCCATCAAGGTGGGCGAGTTCATGGAAACGCTGGATGTGGCTCTGCAATTTGCCAAAACGGAAGCGGCCATCGCAGCTAAAAAGGATCACGCATGATGGTTACAGAGCCCGAGATTCTTAGCGCCAGTATTCTGATTGTCGACGATCAGGAACCCAATGTCAGTCTGCTTGAGCAAATGCTGAGTGAGGTCGGTTATACCTGCGTGACCTCAACCATGAATCCGCGCGAGGTTTGCGCGTTGCATCGCAAGAACGGTTACGATTTGATCCTGCTTGATCTGCAAATGCCCGGCATGGACGGATTCCAGGTGATGGAAGGCCTCAAGACCAATGTTACGGACAGCTATCTTCCAGTTCTTGTGATCACCGCTCAACCCGGCCACAAGTTGCGCGCATTACAAGTCGGCGCAAAGGATTTCATCAGCAAGCCATTCGATCTGGTTGAAGTCAAAACGCGTATCCACAACATGCTGGAAGTGCGGCTGTTGTATAAAAAGCTCGAGGATCACAACAAGTTGCTGGAATCCTTTGCGCTGCATGACGCGCTGACCGGGTTACCGAATAGACGGCTTTTAATGGACAGACTTTCGTTGGCCATCGCCCATGCGCACAGGAACCAGCGCACTATGGCAGTGATATATTTGGATTTGGACGGATTTAAGCAGATTAACGACACCTTGGGTCACGATGCAGGCGACACACTGCTGAGAATGGTCGCCGCTCGCCTGGTGGTCGCAGTGCGGCAAGAGGACACAGTCGCGCGTTTGGGTGGCGACGAATTCGTGATCGTTTTGTGGGAATCAACTCATGCCGACGGAGTGGCCAAGCTGGTGTCAAAAGTGATACGGTCCATATCACAACCCTATAGCATTCAAGGCTGCGGCGTGAGCATGACCGCCAGCGTCGGTGTCAGTATTTATCCCACGCATGGCGAGGAGGTAGAGACGCTGATGAAGAGCGCGGATCTAGCCTTGTATGAAGCTAAACGCTCAGGCAAAAACGATTATCGCATCGCAGCGCACACCGACCTGTTGGCGATGGTGCGTAGTTGATGTAATGATCTCCTCATGGGATTGAATCTCAATACAAATGAAAGAAGGTTAATTTTATGTTGAATACCGATGATATTCTTAGCGCCAGTATTCTGATTGTCGACGATCAGGAACCCAATGTCAGTCTGCTTGAGCAAATGCTGAGTGAGGTCGGTTATACCTGCGTGACCTCAACCATGAATCCGCGCGAGGTTTGCGCGTTGCATCGCAAGAACGGTTACGATTTGATCCTGCTTGATCTGCAAATGCCCGGCATGGACGGATTCCAGGTGATGGAAGGCCTCAAGACCAATGTTACGGACAGCTATCTTCCAGTTCTTGTGATCACCGCTCAACCCGGCCACAAGTTGCGCGCATTACAAGTCGGCGCAAAGGATTTCATCAGCAAGCCATTCGATCTGGTTGAAGTCAAAACGCGTATCCACAACATGCTGGAAGTGCGGCTGTTGTATAAAAAGCTCAAGAGTCACAACAGAATGCTGGAACAGGCAGTCGAAGAACGGACTGCAGAACTGCGCGAAAGCGAAGCCCGTTATCGTAGTTTGACCGAACTCGCCTCGGACTGGTATTGGGAGCAAGATGAAAACATGAAATTTACTAAGGTTTCCGGTCCGGTCCTAGAAATGCTTGGAGTTCGAGTGGACTCCTTTGCAGAGGATGCAAGCAATACTCAGTTGCCGAATTCAGTGACCGGTTGGAATGAGGAGGAGCGCAAGCTACTTCAGGCAACTATTGCCGCCCGACAGCCTTTCTTGGATTTTCTCTTTACTCGCGTTGACGCTGATGGTTCGCAAAAAACATTTCGGGTGAGTGGAGAACCGATGTTCAATCGATCCAGCCATTTCATTGGGTACCGTGGAATCGGCGTAGAACAAACGACAAAGAAATAGAGCATGGTAACCCGACGATTAACGATGCCATCACTCCATAGTCCGAAGCAAAACCGTCTGCTCGCTGCCTTGCCCACGGCAGAATTCGAGCCCTTGGCTGCGCATCTGGAGTTGGTCGCGCTACCACTCGGGAAAATGCTTTACGAGCCAGGCGGACAATTACAGCACGCTTATTTTCCCACCACCGCTATTGTGTCGCTGCACTATGTCATGGCCTCTGGCGCAGCGTCTGAATCAGCAGGCGTGGGCAATGAAGGTATGGTTGGTACTTCGTTGTTCCTTAGCGGAACGACCACACCAAGCTCGGCCGTGGTGCAAACGGCCGGTCACGCTTACCGGATGGATCGTCGCTTGCTGATGCAAGAATTTAATCGCGCCAGGTTGATGCAACGACTGTTGCTGCGCTATACCCAAGCGGTGCTAACGCAGATAGCACAGACGGCGGCCTGCAACCGGCACCATACGGTAGAGCAGCAATTGTGCCGCTGGTTGCTGTCGACGCTTGATCGTATGCCCACGAATGAGCTGACCATGACGCAGGAACTGATTGCCAACATGCTTGGCGTGCGCCGAGAAGGTATTACAGAATCCGCAGGAAACTTACAGCGCGCGGGTTTTATCAGCTACCGTCGCGGACACATTACAGTGCTTGACCGTCTGGGGTTGGAAAAGACTACGTGTGAGTGCTATGCCGTGGTCAAAAAAGAATTGGGTCGCCTGCTGCTTGATGTTCGATAACTTTTCGGCATACCTCGAGAAGACTCGAAGCAAAAACCAATTACCTTCCTTTGTCCTTGTTTATTTTGTTTTATATGCGCGCTGACACGGTTTGCTTGCCAAAAACAACCACAATAGACCATCACATCATGCTCGTGATGATGGCAGGATTCTTGTTATTACCAGGCGCAACGCGACGAAATACTCCATCCCCTCATGTTCAATACGGTCCGTGCTGATGCTGAAAACTAGCCATCCATAAACTATATCGCGCCAAGAAAAAATCTGGACTGTGTGCGATGGCGAACAGAACACCAATCAAATAATGAGTACTTTCGGATTGTAATTCCACATGGCTGCAAAACATTTCAGATGTGCGGCTCTATTCAACAATCGAGAGGAAATTGTCATGAAGTATTCAATCATGTTTTCAGCAGCACTAATGGCGCTAGCGCTGAGCGCTTGCGATAGGCCGACGGTCGTGACGCCTGCGACAGTAGTTAACGTTCCCGTCCCGGGACCTGCAGGCCCTACTGGCGCCTCAGGAGCGACTGGAACAGCAGGATCCACCGGCGATACGGGTGCAACTGGCTATACCGGGGCAACAGGTTCTACGGGCGACACCGGTGCTACCGGTGCTACCGGTTACACCGGCGCGACGGGCTCTACTGGCGATAAAGGTGATACCGGAAAATCAGGCAGCAGCACCACGGTAATTGTGGCACCTGCTGCGCCAGAGAGATGATCAATTCACTCACAAAGCAGAGGAGAAAACCATGAGTTTGGGAACCATTATTTTAATCTTGCTGATCTTGATGCTGATCGGTGTGGTTCCAGCCTGGCCACACAGCCGGAATTGGGGTTATGGCCACAGTGGCTGATCGTTTTGATTTATTTGTAGAAGGGTATGCGTGAGTGCCCTGTCGTGGTCAAAAAAGAATTGGTAAGAATGGAGTTGCTTGTTACCTTGGCAAAAAGCCAATCACAACTTAGCGAAAAACCACCGTTTTGTTGCCATGCACCAGTACGCGGTCTTCCAGGTGATAGCGCAGGCCACGCGCGAGCACGGTTTTTTCGATGTCCTTGCCATAACGCACCATGTCTTCGACTGAATCCGAGTGGTCGATGCGAATCACATCCTGCTCGATGATCGGCCCTTGGTCGAGCGCTTCGGTGACGTAATGGCAGGTGGCGCCGATGAGTTTGACGCCTCGCGTGTAAGCTTGATGGTAAGGCTTGGCACCGACAAACGAAGGCAGGAAGCTATGGTGAATATTGATGATGCGTCCAGCATAAGCGGCACAGAGTTCGGGCGAGAGAATCTGCATGTAGCGCGCAAGCACCATGGTGTCGCCTTGGGCTGCTTCAAACAGGCGGTGCACTTCGGCATATGCGGCAGATTTACTGTCTGGCGTGACAGGCACGTGATGAAACGGAATGCCATGCCATTCAACGAAGCCTTTGAAGGTGTCGTGGTTTGAAATCACACAAACGATATCGATATTTAATTCCTGCGCTTGCCAGCGGGCGAGCAGGTCATATAAACAATGTTCTTGTTTGCTGACCATAATCACCACGCGTTTTTTGACGGCAGAATCATTGATGCGCCAGTCCATGCGCAGATCGGTTGCGATGGGTGTAAAGCGCTGACGAAATTCCTCAAGCGGGAAAGGAAGCGAGTCAGCCTTGACTTCGATGCGAATGAAATAGCGGCCATCAATCGCATCGGCATGAAAACTGGATTCAAGAATCCAGCCCTGGTGT
>Ga0209066_10001217_pt1 | contig 34849 bp, 37 predicted proteins | sample All_14_2_FD_187198 | JGI IMG/M metagenome (GOLD analysis project Ga0209066, IMG submission 187198) | Freshwater microbial communities in response to fracking from Pennsylvania, USA - Allegheny Zone_MetaG_DW_15 (SPAdes) (version 2) ... | reverse complement strand
TCTCTTGGAGCCCATCGGAAATATTCCGCCAGCCGAAGCTGAGGAGCGATACCACGCCATCCTGGACGCGCCAGCCATGGCAGCATAACTTAAACCAAACGGTCTCCGGTAGACCCGGCGCGGTTCAAAATCCTAAACCCGACAACTTTGCGATGAGATAGTTCTCGATCTCTGGTCCGGGGCCTCCGGCGCTAACTAGAAAGACTTCGTTTCGGACTTGGGACCACGATATCTGTTTCTCCGCCGCGAGTTTGTGAGAAGAGGGAAGCGCTATATAGATATGCTCGTCCCATAAGTGACAACTACGGCACTTTGCAATGCTGGCTATCCCGGTGACGAAGGCGACGTCAAGCCGTCCGTTGAGGACACCAGCCACACTGGCCTCAGAGGCCTCTTCATCAATCTCCACGCTTACGGATGGAAACAGACGGTGATACTCGGCCAGCAAAGTAGCTAGAAAACCGTCGGCCAACGATGTCACCAACCCGACACGAATTTCACCCCCGCCTCCGCGCTGCGCTGCTGCCATCGCTAGCGCCGCCTGCCTGAGATGGTCTGCGCCAGTTGCCGCTTCGCGTAAGAATCGTTCTCCTGCATGTGTCGGTCGGATACCTGTCCGCAACCGGACGAACAGCGGAGCACCGAGTCTCCGCTCGAGAATCTGTATCCGCCGACTCACGGATGATTGGGAGACGTTGAGAGCTTCGGCGGCACGCCGGAAGCTGCCATGCTCGGCAGCGATGAGCGCGTATCGGAGGTAGCGGAGATCGAGCGCGAGATCGGGCAAAAATCACCGCAATCCGGAAACTTGCGGCCCCGCGTTCCGTAGCCCGCTCGTCACCACGTGGGTCGTGGGCACCGGCCAGAGCCAGACAGCCGAACATATTTTCATCACGGGCTTAGGGCCACCAAACGAATCCCTACGCATCTCTTGGCCCCTATTGAGCGCCGGGCGGGATCGCCACCACCCTCGGCGAGTGCCGCAGCGCCGAAAGATTGTTGAAGCGCTTGGCGGCCAAACTCCTGTGACTACAGTGCCCCTACCGGACGCTCCAATTCCGACGATGGAGCGAGGCCGGTATCCGGGAATCCGCCGAAACGGGCTGGCCCGCTGAAGCTTAAACCTGCAGCGTCTCCCGGTTTACGATCCGAACTGGTTTTCCATCCAGCCAGGCCGCCACGCTTTCTACGGTTTCGGCATAGATCACGCTGAGGAGTTCGCGAGTGACGTAGCCAAGGTGCGGAGAGAGCGTAATGTTCGGCACGGACCGCAACGGATGATCGGCCGGGAGCGGTTCGACATCATAGACGTCCAGGCCGGCTCCGGCGATCTGACCGATGTCGAGCGCGGCAATTAGAGCCGCCTCGTCGACGATCGGGCCTCTGGAGATATTGATCAGATAGGCGCTTGGCTTCATCAGGGCCAATTCGGGTCCGGCAACCAGACCTCGCGTGCGGTCCGATAGCACCAGGCCGATGGAGATCACGTCGGATTCCCTGAAGAGAGCGTCTTTCTCGACCCGGCGGACGCCGACCGCAGCCGCGGTCTCTTCGGTGAGGTTCTGGCTCCAAGCAGTGACGTCCATCCCGAACATTTTGGCGTATTCGGCCATGCGTTTGCCGAGCCTGCCGAGACCGAGAAGGCCGAGTGTCTTGCCGTGCAGGGTCATGCCTGCCGTGGCCTGCCACCCGCCTTCGCGCATGCGCCGATGTTCTTCGCCCAGATTGCGAACGGTCGCCATCAGCAACCCCCATGCCAGTTCCGGGACGCCGGTGCCTGCGGCGGCGAATGCGGCGTTGGCGAAGTTCGGATGGGCCACCAATATGCCTCGTTCGCTGGCGGCGGCCATGTCCAAGTTCGCTAAGCTCATGCCGACGATTGTGATCAGTTTCAGGTTCGGCAGCCGCTCGATCAGTGTGCGCGGAAAGGCCATGCGCTCGCGGAGGGTGCAAACCACCTCGAACGACTGCAGCGCCTCGACGGCCTCGTCCTCGGAGAGGTGACGGTCAAAAACCGTTATGTCCGCCCTGTTCTGGACAAACGACCAGTCGGCGAGGTCGAGGGCAACGCGGGCGTAGTCGTCGAGTATCGCCACCTTGGGCCTGCAGCCCTCCGGTTTTATGGAAGATGTGGGATGAGCGGACATATTGCTTCCCGATTAAATAAGATGCATTTATGATTCCTATATGTTGGCGGCGTCGACGTCAATAAGAATCATAGGTGCATCTTAATGGAAAGGCGCATGGATATTAACGAAGGTGGGAGGCGACGCGGACGCGCGCTCGAGGAAGCGATCCTCTGCGCAGCCTGGGCGGAACTGTTGGACCATGGATATGCCAGCTTCACGATGGAAGGTGTGGCCAAGCGGGCGGGCACAAGTCGTCCTGTTTTGGCGCGCCGATGGCCGAGCCGGCCTGATCTGGCCGTCGCCGCCATTGGACACTACAACAAAAACAATCCTATCGACGTGCCGGATCTCGGAAATGTCCGGGCAGAGCTGATGGTTCTCTTTCAAAAACTCTCCGAGCGTGGCACGAGGACTATGGCGAAGGTCCTCTTTTCAATGAACGACTACTTCGTCGAGACCAATTCAAGCCTGGTCGATCTTCAGAGGAAATTGGCAGACGGTAGCAAACTGCGAGAGGTGCTGCAGCGCGGAGTTGACCGGGGAGAGCTCGATCAAAGCAAAATGACACCGCGGATATCATCCCTGCCTCTCGACCTTTTCCGCCACGAATTGATCATGACGCACAAGCCTGTTTCGAGCGCGCTGATTGTAGAGATTATAGACACAATATTCCTGCCACTGGCTGCCGCCAAGGCAGAGGGCTGATTTGTTAGGGCTTTAAAATGGCTTCCCCCTGAAGCCGGACAGAGCTGTATCGTTAGCATTTTTCCTTAGCCGCTTCGCGACTTCGCCCGGGGTTACCTCATCGCCCCGTCACAAGATGCAACAATGCATCCTATTGACCGGAGCGCGCGCGAGACGCTAGATACGATTGTGTATCTTAAAAGGAAGGTGGCTAAGATGCTCGCTACGATCGCTTCCAAGTCGCCCCGCAGGACCGTGCTGATCTCCGGCGCGAGTATCGCTGGGCCGGCCCTTGCTTACTGGCTCAACCAATATGGCTTCGATGTCACCGTGGTTGAGCGCGCCGATGCTGTCCGCAGCGGTGGTTATCCGATCGACGTGCGGGGCACCGCGATCGACGTCGTCCAGCGTATGGGTCTGATTCCACAACTCCAGGCGGCCCATATCAACGCGCAGAAATTGACCTTCGTGGATGCGGTCGGCGCACCGATCGGCGTCATCAGGCCAGAAGCCTTGACCGGCGGCGTGTCCGGTCATGACATTGAGTTGCCGCGCGGCGCACTGACCTCGTCGCTGTATGTTCTGACGCGCGACACGACGATCCGCTATCGATTCAATGACTCCATCGACACGCTGGACGATGACGGCGCTGGGGTAGACGTCCGCTTCAAGAGCGGCGCTCAAGGCCGGTTCGACGTAGTCGTTGGCGCAGATGGCCTGCATTCGAACACGCGCGCGCTGGTGTTCGGGCCGGAAGCGAGGTTCAGCCACTATCTCGGCTTTTGCTTCAATCTCTTCTCAGTGCCCAACGACCTCGGTCTGTCGCACGAAGGCGTCACCTTTGCCGAACCGGGCCGCATGGCGGGAGTATACGCGGTCGGCGACAGCGACACGCTCCACGCCTTTTTGACCTTCGCCAGCATCGAGCCCCCTTTCCTTTCGGACCCCGACATCGACAAGCAACGCCAACGGACAGCCGAAGTGTTCGCCCCGGGCGGCTGGGAAGTCCCCCGCCTAGTCGAGGCAATGCAGCGTTCGGACGATCTTTACTTCGACACGGTGAGCCAGATTCATATGCCGCGCTGGTCCTCGGGCCGCGTGGTGCTGGTCGGCGACGCCGCCTATGCAGCATCTTTCCTGTCGGGACAGGGCTCAAGCCTGGCGCTGGTCGGCGCCTATGTGCTTGCCGGAGAACTGGCGACCCATGCGGATCCAGCCGAAGCCTTTACGGCGTACGAACAAATTACGCGGCCGTTCGTCGAAGCTAACCAGGCATTGGCCGGCGGCGGCGGCGGTTTCCTGTTGCCGCGTACGTCAGAAGAAATCGACGCGCGCAACCAGGCGCTGCTCGCGCTGCAGTCGTCGGAAAGTGCCGGGTCGCACGGCGAACAATCGCGGCGGGTGCATAGCTTACTTCAGCTTCCCGACTACACGCTGCGACAGGGTGCGCAGCTCGCTCGGACGTGAGGCCTCGACAGAGGCCATACTCAGTCGACCGACGAGGCTAGCGCTTATTCCGAGATCCGGGGCAAATAGCCTGCGTACTCACCCTGCATGGGGATGGCGTATGAATCCGCCAGCGCAGCGATCTGATAGCCGATCGACTTTCGGAGCGCTCTGAGCGCCGCTTCGAAAGCACGCCAATCGGGGTCGCCACTGTCGCATCGCAAAGTGGTGAGGTCGAACCGTTCGACCGTATCGAAGAAATGCCGAACTGTCTGCCCGAGCGCGACGATCACTACGTCGAGCGGACTGCCGGCGGCGCAATCGCGACGGAGGCGTGTGAGATCATGCCGGAAGCCCTCAAGCGACATCCGCACCCGGTCAGGGAATTCAGCGTCGAACCTGGCCCAGAAGGTTCGGCGGTCCTCAATTAGGGCGATGATCTCTCGCGCTAGGCCGGGCGCCATCTGGCCTGATCGCAGCAACTCAATGCTGCTCGACCAGCCATGTTGGCGTACTTCGGCGATCATGGTCTCGCGGTCTTGCTTCCAAGCCCGCAACTGCTTCGCCCGGAAGCCTCCGATGTCCTTGTCGACCATGTCGCCGCACTCGCGGCAAAGCCAAAGTCCGTTGGCCGCCGACCGGCGTGCAGTTTCGCTCTGGTCTCGATCGTACCGCGGACCGCCCTCGGCCGCCGCGCAGATATGCGCCGCATGCCCGGTTCCCAGGCCGCGCTCCCCGCCTGATCGAGGACCCGCGGTCAACCGAAGGCATTGTGGATTTTGAACAGAAATACGCCGCTCGCATCGCGAGCTCACGCTTTACCGGCAAGTAGAATTCATGACGCGGCATTGGGTCTCCGTCGATGTCGGACGACGCCCATAGCCGCTCTGCTGCGCCAGCTCGCTGAGTTTCGGCCAGATTTTGAAGGATGGTACGGGTGGTCGGAATCGAACCGACACTCCTTGCGGAACCGGATTTTGAAGGGAGTCGCGTTTACTGAATGCGTCCCCACGTGGCGGGCTGCACACGTTTCGAGCTTGTCCATCAGACCCTATTCGTCCCTATGCTGCACCTAGCAGTCAGGAAGAACCCGCCGATGTGTACGCTATAGCCCGAAAATGCCGCAGGGCAGTTCAGGGGGCTTCCGGTACCGACATCTATCGTTCTCAATCGCCTCAGCAACGAAGGAGATTGAGAATGCCGAAGACCGAAGCTCCCCAAATCAGGCGAACAATCCGGCGCCACCAGTTGCGCGAGATGGTGCCGATGGCTGACAGCACGATTTATGAAATGGAGCAGCGTGGTGAATTTCCCCGTCGGTTCGCGCTCTCACCACGGTGTATTGTTTGGGACCTCGCCGAGGTCGAGGCCTGGCTGACGGCGCGGCGGACTGCCCCGATCCGTCGAGCACAGCACCCCGACGTCACCAAGCGCAAGACCCGACCGATCAAAGGGCGGGATCAAGCTCCATCACAGGCATAGCTGTCGGCAGAAGCGTTGGGGCGTGCTTCCTACCGTCGATCCAGGCATCCACGGTATCCGCCCACTGCTGCATCATATGCCGGCGCTGCACCTCATACTCGGCCTTGTTGTAAACGCCGCGCGATGAGCGCCCGTCCTCGTGCGCCAGGCACTTTTCGATCCAGTCGCTGTTAAAGCCCAGCTCATTTAGCAGCGTCGAGCCCGTCCGCCGCAGATCATGGACCGTGAAAGGCTCCAGCGGCAGCCCCTCCTTCTTGGCCTGTTCGACGACGGCATAGGTGACCCGATTGAAGGTCGCGCGCGACATCGGCGCGTCCGCGTCGTACCGGGACGGCAACAGGTATCGAGAGTTCCCAGAGCAGGTCTTGAGCGCGATCATGATATCCAACGTCTGTCGGCACAGGTAGACGTTGTGCGGCTTCGACCGCTTCATGCGCTCCTTCGGGATGGTCCAGACGGCGTTGTCGAAATCGATCTCGTCCCACACTGCATCCTGCAACTCGCTCTTCCGGACCATGGTGAGGAGGAAAAGTTTCATGCCGAGGCGGATCGTCGGCAATGTCGCGACATGCTCGAGCTGTTTGAACATGATGCGAATCTCGGCGGGCGAAAGTGCGCGGTCCTTCGGCGTGAAGGTGGCGATCGAGGCCGGACCGACGTCATCGGCCGGGTTGGCGACCTTCTCGCCGTGCAGAATGGCGAAGCCGTAGATTTGCTTCAGGATATCCCGCACATGGATGGCGGTCGCTGGCGCTCCCCGTTCGACGATCTTGCCGCAGTGAGCGCGCAGATCATCGGGAGTGATCTCTGTCAGGAGACGATTCCGCCAGACGGGCATGAGTTCGCGCTCAAAGATGGAGCGGCGCATCGCGCGGGTGCTATCAGCCATGGTCGCGTTGGTCAGCCATTTCTCGCCGAACTGGCCGAAGCTCTTTGCTTCCTTGATCCGGCGCTTCTCCCGCTGCTTCTCGATGGCGGGGGACCGCCCTTCGGCGATCGCGCGCCGCGCGTCGATGCATAACTCGCGAGCCCTGGCGAGCGATATCCCGTCACGGGCATACCTACCGAGATAGACGGTCTCCCGCCTGCCGTTCAGCCGATAGTCGAGCCTGAACGAGATGGCGCCCGACGGTGCAACGCGCACATACATGCCGTCACGATCAGATACCTTGTACATTTTGGCTTTTGGTTTCAAGCACTTGAGTGCTGCATCGGTCAACATTTCGGGCCTCCTTGCGGAAAAGTACCGTCACGCGGTTTTTGGAGGCCTATGGCGTAGAAAGCGCTTATAATTCAGCGCCTTATATCAAAAAAAGTACCGTCATGAGCCTCATTGCTCCTGACGGTACTTTCGTTTTTCCGGTTGATCAATGGAGGCAAGGCCCGTCAGCGGGGCCGCCGAATGCGATCTATGCCCACCGATAGATGTCGATAGGCACAGAAGAAATTTATTTTTTGTTTTCAGTTGGTTAGATCGTACTTCAGCGTAAATTCGGCGGCGTTCGGATAGGTCTGAATCATTCCCACTCGATTGTGCCCGGAGGTTTCGAGGTTACGTCATAGACCACGCGGTTGATGCCGCGCACCTCGTTGATGATGCGGGTGGCAACGCGGGCGATGAAGGCATGCTCGAAGGGATAGCTGTCGGCCGTCATGCCGTCGGTGGAGGTCACCGCGCGCAGGGCGCAGACATAGTCATAGGTGCGCGCATCGCCCATCACGCCCACGGTGCGCACCGGCAGCAGCACCGCGAAGGCCTGCCAGATCACGTCATACAGGCCGGCCTTGCGGATTTCCTCGATATAGATCGCATCGGCCTTGCGCAGGATGTCGGCCTTTTCCTGGGTGACGCCGCCCGGAATCCGGATGGCCAGCCCCGGCCCCGGGAAGGGATGGCGGCCGATCAGCACGTCGGGCATGCCAAGCTCGCGACCAAGCGCGCGCACCTCGTCCTTGAACAGTTCGCGCAGCGGCTCCACCAGCTGCATATTCATCCGGTCGGGCAGGCCGCCCACATTGTGGTGCGACTTGATGGTGACCGACGGCCCGCCGGTAAAGGACACGCTTTCGATCACATCGGGATAGAGCGTGCCCTGAGCCAGGAACTGCGCGCCGCCAAGCTTGCGCGCCTCCTCCTCGAACACATCGATGAACAGCCCGCCGATGATCTTGCGCTTGCGCTCCGGATCATCCACGCCCGCCAGCGCGCTCAGGAACAGTTCCGACGCATCACGATGTACCAGCGGAATATTGTAGTGGTCACGGAACAGGCGCACGACCTCCGCGCCCTCGTTCAGGCGCAACAGGCCATGATCGACGAAGATGCAGGTCAGCTGCTCGCCGATTGCCTCATGGATCAGCACGGCGGCCACCGAAGAATCCACCCCGCCTGACAGGCCGCAGATCACCCGGCCGTCGCCGACCTGGGCGCGAATCTTGCGGATCATCTCCGCCCGATAGGCCGACATGGTCCAGTCGGATTTCAGCCCGACGATGCGGTGCACGAAGTTTGACAGCAGCTTCGCCCCGTCCGGCGTATGCACGACTTCCGGGTGGAACATGGTGGTATAATACCGCCGCGTCTCATCCACCGCGATGGCGAAGGGCGCATTCTCCGACGTCGCCACGACCTCGAACCCTGCGGGCAGGCGGGTGACGCGGTCGCCATGGCTCATCCAGACGGGATGGCGACCGCCGACCTGCCAGAAGCCGTCAAATAGCGGGCTGTCTTTCAGGATTTCCACATCCGCCCGGCCGAATTCGGCGGCATGTCCACCTTCGACGGCGCCGCCCAGTTGCAGGCACATGGTCTGCTGCCCATAGCAGATGGCCAGGATCGGCACGCCGGACGCGAAAACGGCCTGCGGCGCGCGCGGGCTGCCTTCCGTGGTGACCGAGGCCGGTCCACCGGAAAAGATGACGCCCTTCGGCTGCATCGTTCGAAAGGCTTCATCGGCCTTGTTGAACGGATGTATCTCGCAATAGACCCCGACCTCGCGGATGCGCCGCGCAATCAACTGGGTCACCTGGCTGCCGAAATCGATGATGAGGATGCTGTCTGTCATGGCCAGCCCTTATCCGGTTTCACGCCCCAAGACAAGACGCCCAAGCGTCATAACTGACATGCGGCGCACAGGCCCTTCAGTTCCACCGTCAGGGCGGTGGTGCGAAAGCCGGTGGCCTGGGCCTGATCGATAAGTTTGCCGACCGCCTCGCCCGGATCGAACTCGGCCACCGCGCCGCATTCGCTGCAAATGGCCAGCACGATGCCGGCGGGTCCATGGCCTTCGTGCCCATGATCATGGTCATGCTGGCAGCAGGCGACATAGGCGTTCAGCGATTCGACCCGATGCACCATGCCACGCATGGTCAAGGCTTCCAGCGCCCGATAGATCTGGGTCGGGGCCCGCAGCCCCTCCTCCCGCAGGCCATCCAGCAGTTCATAGGCGGATTGTGCCGCCGGACGGCCGCGCAGCCGCGCCAGCACCAGCTCCTGGTTGCGGGTCAGGGTCTCGCTCATGCCACTCCTCCATCCGGTCGCCGCCGCCTGCCGGCCAGGGCCAGACTTGCTACAAAGATCACCAGCGAGGCTACCACGATGGACGGGCCGGACGGGGTATCGAATTCCAGCGAGGCGAACAGCCCGCCCAGAACAGCCAGAGCACCAAGCAGGGAGGCCCAGAGCGCCATGCTTTCCGGGCCGGAGGCGACGCGCCGGGCGGTGGCCGGCGGAATGACCAGGAGCGCGGTGATCAACAGCACGCCCACCATCTTCATGGCGATGGCGATCGCCGCGGCCAGCAACAGCATATAGGCCAGCCGCGCGCGTTCGGGCTTCACCCCCTCCGCCGCTGCGATTTCCGGGCTGACGGTGCCCGCCAGCAGCGGCCGCCAGATCAGGACAAGCGCCCCCAGCACCGCCGCGCCGCCACCCCAAACCACCACCAGATCGAAGCGCGAAACGGCCAGGATATCCCCGAACAGATAGGCCATCAGATCAATCCGCACCCAGTCCAGGAAGGAAACGATGACCAGCCCGACCGCCAGCGTGCCATGGCTGAGGATGCCCAGCACCGCATCGGCCGACAGACCTTCACGCCGCTGCAGCAGCACCAGCCCCAGCGCACAGGCCAGCACCACCAGGAACACGCCCAGCATCAGATTGATGGCGAAGGCAAAGGCCAGCGCCACCCCCAGCAGGGCGGAATGCGCCATGGCATCGCCGAAATAGGCCATGCGCCGCCAGATCACGACAGATCCCATCGGCCCCGCGACCAGGGCCACCCCGATCCCGGCCAGAATGGCGCGCAGGAAAAAATCATCCATGATGGTGATGCCCCTCCGGCCCATGATCCTGGTCGTGACGGTGCTCAGGCTCCGCCACCGGCACCACCCGGCCATCGGGCAGATGCGCATGATCGTGATGGTGGGTATAAAGCCCGAAGGCCCGCGCGCCGCGCTCGCCGAACAGGTTGCGATATTGCGGGCTTTCGCTGACCGCGCGCGGCGCCCCGGAACAACAGACATGCCCGTCCAGGCAGACGACCGTATCGGTCTGCGCCATCACGATATGCAGATCATGGCTGATCATCAGGATGGCGCAGCCATGGCGCTGGCGCATGCCGGCTATGGCCTCGTACAAGGCGATCTCCCCGGCATAGTCCACGCCCTGCACCGGCTCGTCCAGAACCAGCAGATCGGGCGCGGCGATCATGGCCCGGGCCAGCAGGACGCGCTGGAACTCCCCACCCGACAGGCCGGCCACCGGGCGGGCGATCAGGTGATCGGCCCCCACCTCCTCCAGCGCCGCACGGATGGCGGCTTCGGAATGGCGCGCGGTCATGGTCATCAGCCGCCGCACCGATAAAGGCAGGCTCCAGTCGATGCGCAGCGATTGCGGCACATAGCCGATGCGCAGGCCGGGTTTGCGCGTCACCTCGCCCTCATCGGCCGCAAGTACCCCGATCACCGCCTTGGCGGTGGTGGATTTCCCCCCGCCATTGGGACCGATCAGGGTCACAATCTCGCCCCTTCGCAGGGTCAGATCGACATGGCGCACACGCCAGAAACCCCCGACCCGTACGCCCAGGTCGCGAGCCGCTACCAGAATATCCGACGGATCGGCCGCCGTGTTCGCCGCCATGGCCAACGCGCTTGCACTCCCGCAAGTGTGACGTTATATCGTCTCAAGTGACGTTACATCATTACGTCTACCGCCAAATCCCATAGCCTGTCCAGGAGACTGCCATGTCTGCCCTGCGTTTCCGCCTCGCCCTGCTTGCGAGTGCCTGCGCTTTCACCCTGCCCGCCCAGGCCCTGGCACTGGAAGCCGTCGCCTCCATAAAGCCGGTTCAATCGCTGTTGGCCGGAGTGATGGGCGATACGGGCAAGGCCGGCCTGATCGTGGAAGGGGCCGGCTCCCCCCACAGCTATGCGCTGAAGCCCTCCCAGGCCCGCGCCCTGCAGAACGCCCGGCTGGTAGTCTGGGTCGGTCACGAGCTGGAAGTCTTCCTGGAAGAACCGCTGGAACATCTGGGCGGCAAGGCGCGCGTGCTGACCCTGTCGGATGTCGAGGGCATTACCAGGCTGGAACAGCGCGAAGGCGGTGCCTTCGACGCCCACAGCCATGGCGACGAGCATGAACACGGCGAAGAGCACGACCATAAGCATGATCACGCCAAGGAGCATGCCGAAGAACATGAGCATGAGCATGGCGAAGAAGTGAATGCGCATTTTTGGCTCGACCCGAACAACGCGATCATCTGGACCGGTGCCATCGCCAAGGCCCTGGCCGAGCTGGACCCGGCCAATGCCGCCACCTACCAGGCCAATGCCGAACGGCAGGTCGCGGGCCTGAAAGCATTGGAGGCGGAGTTGAAGGCAGCCCTTGCCCCCGTCGCCGGCAAGCCTTTCATCGTGTTCCATGACGCCTATCAGTATTTCGAGGAGCGCTTCGGCCTGACAGCGGCAGGCTCCATCACCGTCAGCCCGGAAACGGCGCCCGGCGCCCAACGCCTGACGGAAATCCGGGCCAAGCTCCAGGAAACCGGTGCTGTCTGTGTCTTCGCCGAGCCGCAATTCGAACCGCGCGTGATCTCCGTCGTGACGGAAGGCACCAAGGCGCGCACCGGCACGCTGGACCCGCTGGGTGCCGATCTTGCGGTCGGGCCGGACCTCTATGCCGCCCTGTTGCGGAAGATGGCGGCGTCCTTCACCTCCTGCCTGGGCGCCTGATACCAGTCAGACCGAAGGTCTTAGCGTCGCCAGCTTCAGCCCGAAGCCGATGAAGACAAGACCCGTGGCCGCTTTCAGCCAACGCTGGAAGCGGCCATTGCGCGTTGCCCTGGTCACCCGGGCGAACAGCAGGATGATCATGCTGAACCAAACCACATTGATCATCGCATGCAGGAGGACCAGCAGAAAGGCCGAGCTCACGCGATGCTCGTCCAGCGGCAGGAAATTCGGAAACACCGCCAGATAGAACATCGACACTTTCGGGTTCAGACCGTTGGTCAGAAAGCCTTCCAGATAGGCCTTCAGCAGCGTCCGGCGTCGCCGTGCGGGTACCACTTTCTGCGCCAGCACATCGCCCTTCCAGGCGGCGTGCAGCGATTTGATCCCGATCCAGCACAGATAGGCCACGCCACAATATTTCACGATGGCGAAAGCCGTAGCCGACTGCATCAACAGGATGGAGATGCCCAGTACCGACAGCGCACCATGCACGAAGAAGGCGGTGAAGAAACCCGCGATATTGGCAAAGCCCGCCTGCGGGCCGGAGGTCGGAACCGTGCGCGCGACAAGAATTCCGTTCGGCCCGGGAGAGGCGACCAGCAGGAATGTCGCCAGCGCGAATGCCAAAATCTCCGACCAGCCCATGGAACGCTCCCCTGCCCTGTCCAACAGAAGCGACTGTGCGTCGCGGCGGGGCCGCGCGCAACCGTACAATCGGGTCCCGGCCGGCACAGCAATCAGGAACGCAGGCGCACCACGGTCTGGGTCATCTCATCGACCGTCCGCACAGCGGTGGCGGCGGAGTTATAGGCCGATTGCGCCATGATCAGCTTGCCGAACTCGTCGGCGATATCCGTCGCGGATTGCTCCAGGGCGTTTGGGACCAGCCGGAACTGGTCTGTCGTGGCGATGTCGAACAGCTGGATATCGCCGGACGCGCCAGTGGCCTTCCAATGCGTGTCGCCAACCGCCTGCAGGTTGAAAGCACTGGGAACATTGGCCGCCGCGATCCGCGCGATCACCTTCTGCGTTTCATTATTGAATCGGGCAATGACGTCGCCATTCTCGCTATAGGTCACATCGACGAATTCGCCCTGGCTGTTGCCGTCATAATCCAATGTCTGCACCACGCTGGGCGAATCATACTGGTTGAGCCCCAGAAAATTCGTGGCGATGGAACTGGTCGCCGCCGGGGAGGTCCAGGTGACGTCGACCGTCAGATTGGTGGGCGTCAGCAGATTGCCATCGGCATCGAAGGTTACCGCCAGCGGTGTGGCGGGCGCGGTGACCGTACCGCCAGCTTCCGCCTGGACCTCCAGGGTCCATTCATTGGGATTGTCGCCCTTGGTGAAGACATAGCTGATGTCGCGCTGATCCAGCACGCCGTCCGCCGTGCCGGTGCCGTCATAGACCTGAGTGGAAATGGTATAGGACTCGCCCGTCGCGGTCTGGTTGTCCAGATTGGCGATCACCTGCATGCTGGTGGTCGGCCGGGCCGCATTCTGGATGGAGCCCGGATCGATTCGGATCGGCTGCAGGCTGGACAAATCCGTCCCCGGGGTTACCACGCCGGCTGCATCCGCCGGCCAGCCCAGAACATAATTGCCCTTCAGGTCGGCAAGAAAGGTCTGTTCCTCGCCCCCCACGCTGACGAATTTCTTTTCGAAATTGCCAGCGTCGGTCAGTTCATACTCGCCGGACGAATTCTCCGTAATGAAGAAACCACGCCCAAGCAGAGCCGCATGCATCTGGTTGGTGGAATTGCTGATCAGCCCGTCGCGGTCCAGGAACTGGAAAGTCTGCGCCCGCATGCCGCTGAAAGTCGAATAGCCCGAGGGATTCTGGGTCTTGTTTGCCGAAAGCAGCTCGGAAAACCGCGTTTCCACCGTCTTGTACCCGACCGTGGTGGAGTTGGCGATGTTGTCCGAGATCGTGCCGATCTGTTGGCTATAGCCTTTCAGCGCCTGCACGCCGGATGAAAACATGAACCAATGCGTCATGGCGAATTTGCCCCAACCGTTCCAGCGCCATCGGGAAATCGACGGCGCAGCAATCCGGGACTTCACAACGCAAGGGACATGCCAAACCGATTTCCTGATCTTTTTCATACGAATGTGGTTGACCCGACAGCGGGGGTTCATTAAGAAGCGATCCGCCTCGCACGGCACCGCTCACAAGGCGGGCAGCACTGAACGTCCCGTTCGTCTAGAGGCCTAGGACGCCGCCCTTTCACGGCGGCAACACGGGTTCGAATCCCGTACGGGACGCCAAGTGCCGAAATGTGCCACTATCGGCATGGATTGCCAGCCTCGTCCCGTTCGTCTAGAGGCCTAGGACACCGCCCTCTCACGGCGGTAACAGGGGTTCGACTCCCCTACGGGACGCCATTATTTCGCTCACGCCAATCTCACGTCGTTCGATGGCTCCGCAGTGGCGGCCTGACCGGCCGGGCGTGTGGTCGCACGCCTTGGCGGGGTTCGGACTACGTCCTTCACCCACCGCCAATCTTTTCAATCAGCTTTCATCCGCCTTGCCAGGACGCGCCGCCGCCCAGCGCAGCATGGCATCCAGCGCCGGGCATAGCGACTGGCCCCAATCCGTCAGCCCATATTCCACCTTGGGCGGAACCTGATGATAGACGACGCGCCGGATGAATCCGACGTTAGCGCCTGGTTTGTGTCGGCCCGCCCAAGAGGTGTGCCAGCCACAATGGGGCCTGAACAGCCGTGCCTCAACGAGGTTGAAGCCATTGGACGGTCAATTCCTCATGTTTCTTGTCGTCCTCCCAGCTCAGTGTCACCCAGTTCGTTGATGTTGGATACGAGATCAGAATTCGGCTCGGTCTATATTTTGCGCTAGTCAAGAACGAATACGTGCTCAGATCAGGCGCTTCGAGCAGCAACACGAAGCGAAAGCCCATAATGTTAATCGCCAGAGCTTTGATATCGTCATGCTCGTCTGTCAGCGGTTGGAACTGAAAACGCGGCGTGTTTTCAGTCATGTCGCCGGTGTTCATGGTGCAGTACAGCCCCGCCCCTTCAGGCCAGTGCCGAGGGTCATCAAGCATGTCGAGAATTGACTCATCTCGCGAGAACGCGCCCGACAGTCGTTCCCGTCCGCGCGCCAAATTTCGGGAGGCGGCTGCTGCTTTGGCAGTTTTCAAAATCCAGCGTTCGAGGTCATGCCCGGATATAATTGCGTGTCGGGACCCGGCATCGTGTTCGAGATACGACTTGAGCGACGCGAAGAAGTAATGTGCGGCGGCGTCAAGCGGGCTAAGCGCGCTGTTGTGCTTGGTACAAAGGCATTTTGCCTGTGGTGGCGGTATTATCTTCGTTTCGCCCGCTTCGAGCCAAGGAACGCCTGAGATCGAAAACTCACCGTCACCCATCAATACACGGCAAACAGAGTCCGAAATTATGTGTTCGCGCGAGATCGGGGGAACGCATGATTCCAGCTCCTTCATGTAGCATTTTTCGACACGGTTCGCCGCGGGCAGCATTTTAAGCCCAAGGACAGCGGGCGGCTTATGCCAACCCCGACCGTCGAAGCAACAAAGGCGCGCGGCTTTCCCCGAGCCGCACGGACACGGCCCGTTTACAACGGCCTCCCTTTTTCGCTTCGCTTCACCCATCGCTGTGCATTGGAGAGGGAGAGTAGACGCCCGTCAACGACTCGCTGCTCCTCGGCCACCATCTCGTCTAGCGAACGGCCACAATGGGCGCAAATCCGTCATCCGCCCACATGCAACACCCGCCGCTGCTCCGTCAAAACCACCGGAAACGCCCCTATAAACGCCCGCACGACCAGCTTCTCCGGCGGCCGCCTAGCGAGGATTTGCTCGACGATGTCGGGGGCCAGCAGATTCAGGCGGAGGATGGGCCCGCCCGCGAAACCGGCAGCAGGTCACTTCACCCGCCGCCAATCTTTTCAATCAGCCTTGATCCGCACCATCAGGACGCCCCGCCGCCCAGCGCAGCATGGCATCCAGCGCCGGGCATAGCGACTGGCCCCAATCCGTCAGCCCATATTCCACCTTGGGCGGAACCTGATGATAGACAATGCGCCGGACGATGCCGTCGGCTTCCATCTGGCGTAGTTGCTGGATCAGCATTTTCTGCGAGATGCCGGGAATCGCGCGCTCCAGCTCAGAAAAGCGCAGCACCTTGCCGCCAAACAGATGGAACAGGATGACCAGCTTCCAGCGCCCTTCCAGCAGGCGCAGCACATCCTCCACCCCAAGGGCTGCCTGTGTCGGCGTGTCGAAGTGATACTCACCTTCGGGTAAGTACCCTACTTTTTCGTGCGTTCTTGTCATTTCCACAGTCTATCGCCAGCTTCCGGGAGTAACAACCCTGACGCAAGAGGCGGAGGCGAGCCATGACGCACCCATTGCCATCATCCATCACCCAGTATTTCGCGGGCAAGAATATCGGGGATTTTGAAACCGCGCTGTCGGGATTCGCGCCCGATGCGGTGGTGGCCGACGAATCCCACAGCCATCAGGGCCGGGAAGCTATCAGCGCCTGGATGGCGGATACCCATCGCCGCTATCGCGACATGGCCGAAATCCTGTCCGCCACCGTCACCGGCCCGGTCACCCTCGTATCCGCCCGCGTATCCGGCAATTTCCCCGGCAGCCCTGTGACGCTGGGCTTTTCCTTCACCCTGCAGGATGACCGGATCACCCGGCTGGAGATCGCCTGATGAACGCCCCCGCCCCGCTGCCCGCCGATGCCATGGAATTCGCCGGTAGCCGCGTCCTGGTTACCGGCGGCACCAAAGGGGCCGGTCTGGCCATCCTGCGCCGCTTCCAGGCGGGTGGTGCCGCGGTCGCCACCTCCGCCCGCGGCCAGCCGGACGAAGATCTGGCGGACGCGTTTTTCCTCCAGGCGGATTTGTCCCGGCTGGATGGTGCGGAGACGGTCGCCCAGACTTTCACCGACCGCTTTGGTGCGCCCGATATCGTGGTGCATTGCCTGGGTGGGTCCTCCACCCCCGGCGGCGGATTCCGGGCCGCGACGGAAGAGCATTGGCAGGCGGAGCTGAACCTGAACCTGTTGCCCGCCGTGCGCCTGGACCGTCTGCTGGTGCCCGGCATGATCGAACGGGGCACGGGCGTGGTCATCCATGTCGCCTCCATCCAGCGCAGGCTGCCCCTGCACGAATCGACCATCCCCTATGCCGCCGCCAAGGCCGCGCTGGCGAGCTACAGTAAAAGCCTATCGAAGGAGTTGGGGCCAAAGGGCATCCGCGTCAACACGGTCTCGCCCGGCTGGATCAGGACGTCGGCCGCCGACCGCATGGTGCAGCGCCTCGCAGCCAGCGAAGGCGTGGATGAGGATACGGCCCGCCAGGGCATCATGAACGCGCTGGGCGGCATTCCGCTGGGCCGACCGGCCTGGCCGCAGGAGGTGGCGGAACTGGTCGCCTTCCTGGCCTCCCCCCGCGCCTCCGCCATCCATGGCGCGGAGTATGTGATCGACGGGGGAACCATTCCCACGGTGTAGCGTCAAAGGACGGGGGAAGGAGACCGGGAACGGGGATGGCCTGGTAGCGTACCTGTTCGCCACGTCTCCACCCCTGTTCAGAACCGCTAACACACCGCCCTAGACCAAATCGTCCAAATCCACATTCAGGGCCTTGGCGATGGCGGCAAGCACCTTGGTGCCGCCATTGCGCTTGCCGGTTTCAATTTGGGACAGATAGACCGGGTTGATGCCGACGGTCTTGGCAAGGTCGCGCTGGGTAAGCCCGCGATGTTCCCGAAAGACCTTGACCGGGTTCGCCCCATCCAGCAGGCGGTAGACCAGTTCGGACGGATAATGTTCGTCCTGGGCGGCCTAGGCCGCCTGGAACAGTTCTTCATCCGTCATGACGATATCAGCCAAACGCTGGAAGTCTTCCCAGGCAATGACGGCAAAAGCGGGCTTGCCGTCAGGCCCTGCAATGATCTGGTGTTTCATTCCCGCACCCTCCTACTTGTACACGTCGCCACGACGGCCGATGCGTTCCACCGCGATAACGCGGATTTCGTCTTCCCGCGAGAAGATCACGCGATACCCGCCAACCTGTAGCCGGAAGCCCGGCAGGCCCTGTAAGGGCTTAACATCAAGGTCGGCGCGTCCGGGTTTTCCGCCAGCCTGTCGAGCGCGTCGCGAATGCGCGTGGTGATTTGCACCGGGGCCTTGCGCAGGGGCCTTGCGCCGGGGCCTTGCGCCGTCTTGCTGAAGGTCAGAGTGTACATCGCCCTTCGCTGTTCACAAGGAATAATATAGCTTTTAGCTATATCTTCGCAAAACATTTTTGTTGTGATCTCGCGCACATAGTTAAGCGAATCGCTATACCACACGCGCGGGGGGGGGATGATGGGATTAGGCTCCCCCGGCTTCTGTCGCTTCGGCCGGAATTTTGGCCGCGACTTCCCCCGGCAGCGTGAAAAGGTAAGTGAGCACCAGACGTGTGAAGTCAACGAGGTTCTTGATTTCAGCTTCGTCGGCTTCTTCGGCAGCATCATGCGCAGCGTCATTGCCGATAAGGCGAATATGGTGCGCCCAATCCTTGAGGGATTTGGTCAAATGGCCGGCTTCGTGCGCCGCTTCTATCCGTTTGTAGAGGGTCCCCTTCCCATTCGCATGGATGTGCTTGATGGACTGCTCCAAACATCGCCGCATCAGAACAACCGCACCATCTGGGGAGGCTTTAACTGCGGCAAGCCCTTGAAGGAAAGACCGTTCAACATCGGCGGGGCAGTGGGCCGGACAGGCTGGCTCCTCTGGTTTCGGCCAAACATCAAAATCTATGGGAACGCTATCTTTGAAGTAGGCCGCAACAAGGTCCTTCCCCGCCATATCTCGAAACGCATGATGTACTCTTGCGCGGATGGCGACCGGATTGAAGCATATATTGCAAATAGCGAATACGTTTTGCTTTAAGCCCGTATCATAGGACAGTGTATTTATTATTGTGAAGGAGACATTCTTTACTTCGCAGTGCGGACAGTTAATCGGTATATATTCCATCCCTCTTAGCTCCGAGGTTTTGGGGCTGATGTGGCGCGCCTCATCGTAGCATCCACTCGCATCGCTTGCAGCATTGCGGTTGTGATGGCCACGCCATGACAAAGCACGCGGCGCGGGCCGGGCAGGCGCGCACCCGCCTTGTGCCGTTGATCGGCCTGGATGTGTGCCTGGCGCACCAGGGCGATGTATATGTAGGGCTGTGCCCTTTCCATCGCGTAGAGATATCCGGCTTTCTCGTGTTGGAAGCCAACGGGTAAGCCCGCCCTCACGCCGCGCGCCCGGCCTCGATCCGATCGATGGCTTCCGTTACCGCCTCGAAAGCCAGCAGGATGGAGCCGTGGCGGGATTTGAAATCCTTGGCCGGGGCCAGCACACGCAGCTCCGGCCAGGCATTGGGCGGAAGCTCGGCCCCCTCCTTCAGCATGGCGCGCACGATATCGCGCATGGCCCGCAGCTCCGCCACCGACGCGCCCAGCACATGGCGCGCCAATATGGCGGCCGACGCCTTGCCCAGCGTGCAGGCCTTCACGGTCTGGCCATAGCGTGCGACATGGCCGGCCTCGTCCAGATCAAGGTCCAGCTCGATCCGGCTGCCGCAGAGGGGGGAGGTGCGCTGCACAACCGCCTGCGCCCCGTCCAAGCGCTGCGTCAGCCCCGGCGCGTCCGCCAGGGCCAGAATTTCCTTGTTGTAGAGCAGTTCCAGCGGGTCGTGACGAACCGCCTTCACGCTGCGCACGGCCATGTACCCCATGCTCCTGAAATGGGAAAATCCCGCCTTTGTCCGACCTTCCCGACCATGGGCAATCCTCCATGAGCGCGGGACGCCTGTCCTTCCCCCTACAGCTTGGACGGCGTGGCGTCACTGTCAAGAGAGGCGGATGGGCAAGGCTGAAAGAATGCGCCCGGCCGCATGTTAGGCATCACCTCAACGCTCGGGCTGTACGATACGTCTCGTCTCGTTTGGACTGGATCGTGATGGATGGTGGGCTGGGGGCCTGTGGCAACGTGAAGCGCGGCGCCCCGCCTTCTCCAGCGCCATCCAAAACTGTACGAGACGTCTCGTCTTGTTTGTTTCGGCTGGTGATGGAGGAGCGGCCCGGGAACCTGTCCCGTCGCAAACCGTCACGCGGCCCGCCTCTGCCTGCCGCAACAAAACTGTACGAGACGTCTCGTACAGTTTGAGCTTGAAGCCCGGACGCGACATGCCACAGCGCCCTTCCCTGCCTTCCCTGTTCGCCACACCATCCCGGAAGGTTGCCCCGCCCGCCTGCCATCGCTATATAGCGCCCTCTCGGTGGAATGAAGCCGCGCAGCCACGACGCGCGCCGGAAGGATAGAGCAGCATGGGCCCGGAACCGGTATTCGCACAGCGCCTCAGCATCGAACAGGTGGAGGAAGGCAATGTGCTTGCCCCGAAATTCGATGAGCACGGGCTGATTCCGGTGGTGACCACCGATTTCGCCTCGGGCGAGCTTCTGATGCATGGCTATATGAATGCCGAGGCGCTGAAGCGCACCATCCAGACGGGCGAGGCGCATTACTGGTCACGCTCGCGCAAGGCGCTGTGGCACAAAGGCGCCACCTCCGGCCTTGTCCAGCATGTGCGCGAGATGCGCATTGATGACGATCAGGATTGCGTCTGGCTGCGGGTGGAGGTCGCCGGCTCCGGCGCGTCCTGCCATGTCGGCTACCGTTCCTGCTTCTATCGCGCCGTGCCCACGGGCGACGCCAATGCCGGCGCCGATGTCGCGCTGGAATGGAAGGAGTTGGGCAAGGTGTTCGATCCGAAGGACGTCTATGGCGACGCCCCGAACCCGACCATCCTGTAAGGACCGCGCCCTGGCTTCCCGTTAAGCCGACGCTGTCATGACGACGAAGCGTTCATAGTCGTGCAAAGCGACTGCGAGCGCCTCGGCCAGGATTTCCGCTTCGTCTACGCGTTTTGCGATGGCCGGTGCGATTTCATCCGGATCAGGCACCAACTCCAGCATGAGCTTGATGGCCGCCATCTGGCAACGCCCCGGCACGAATACACCCTTCTGAAGCAGTTCCAGAAGATACAGACCCTTTTCAATCTCCGGCAGGCGGATATGCCGGATGCGCGTGAAGACCTTTTCACGGCGAATATGCACCTCCTGGCAGTTGCCCAGGCGCGCCACCAGACGGTCCTCCATCTGTGGATGGAGATTGGCCCGGCCGACCCGACCCGCCAGATAACCGAAGACCCCGACCGCCTCGATCGGCTCCTGCAGATCCGCGATCACCCGATCCTCGAAATCGCCCGCTTCGATCTCATTGGCCGCCCAATCGCCCAGGCGCAGCCTGGCCTTTTCGGTCTGCAGCAAGGGGGCAAGTTTCAAACCCGCATCCAGTCGGCGATGTACGCCCCTCAGATCGGATACGAGTTCGACGAAGGTCTCTCGCCCCGTCAGACGCGATTCCCGCAGATCGAGCAGTTCATTGACCCGGTCCGTCGCCACCCAGCCTCCCACGGCCTCTGCCTTGCGGCGCAATTTCATCAGACCGCGCAACTCTGCCTGACAGGCCTCGAGACGATCGTAACCCAGCTCTCTCGCATCAACCAGCGGCAGGGGGCTGGCAAGGCGCCCAACCCAGGCGCGGCGCAGCGCCAGAAGGGTTTCCGGCATGTCGAGCCCAACACATATCGCGTGCAGGCGTCGCATGGTCTCGCAGGCTGCCCGGCGACACCTCCCCTCCGCCCCCAGAATGCTCAGGACATCCAGAAGAAGCGCGATCTCGTCGCGTTCCTCCTGAAAAACCGAGCGAAGCCCCGTCTCGGTCAGGAAAATTCCGGCCAGGATCATATCCGCCACCGGAAAAACGGCGTCACCCGTTGCCTGCTCGATGCTCCAGATCAGGAAATCCGCCTTGCTGCCATAACCCGGCAGGGCCAGGGCGGCGGTCGCTAGCGCACGCGAACAGGCGGCGGCGGCAACATCCTGGCCCCGCTCGGCCCGGATGGCTTCGATCGCATCTGCAAAGCCTGGTCGGCGTGCCTCCACCTCCGGCAGAACATGCTTACCCAACTGCTCGACATATTGATCGGCGAGTTGACGCAGGCTGTGGGCCTTTTCCTGAAGCCGACGGGGGCCTGCCCCCGGTTCGAGCAGAAGCCGCGCCATCTGCATGCAAGCTGCATTCAGGACCGCGTCGTGACGACCGAGGTCGCGCAACAGAATAGGGGACCATTTCAGTTCCAGCAGGCTCACGCTGCGATCACTCAACCAGCGCCGCAACAACCGCGCGATGGCGAAGCGACTTGAGCGCGTTTCAAAATCAGAGGTCGCAGTGCAGGCCTGCTGCCCACCGGTACCAGCCATCCGAAATCCCCGCCCCGAGCCTTGATATCTAAATACATTATTCATACAGAACTAGGCATACTATAGTTACAAATACGCGGAGGCTAGGTATGGTTAAGACAGTCCTACATATTGATGACGATCACCTGTTTCGCAAAATCGTATCTGGCCGGTTGCAGAAACTGGGATATACAGTCTATAGCGCGCAGGATGGGGCGGACGGCGTTGCCAAAGCGCAGGAATTGAATCCGGATTTGGTTCTGACCGATATCGATATGCCCAATATGGATGGCTATGCAGCAACGGCCAAGCTACGCCAGCTGCGCTATGCTGGCATCATCGTCGCCCTGACCGGCAGCGAGCGCGTGCGTGATGTCGCAAATGCTGTTCTGGCCGGCTGTGACGATTTTATTTCCAAGCCCTTGGACGATGGTTTCGAGGCGCAGTTCACCAAGGTCATCCAACGCCAGGCGGAAAGGCATGCCGCGAACGACGATGACGACCCTCTGGAAAATGCCCTGTTCGAAGACTGATTTTCCCAACCTCTGTTGGAATTCAGGCATTGGAGCGTGGTTTGTGGGCACATCGTCCAGCTTCGCAGGCGCAGACGGGGGGAAGGGTGCCCCCCTCCTTGAAAGCTGTTCCTGCGCCAAAGCGGGCGATTTGTAGCACGTTCGAAACCTGACGGCAGACAGCCCCCTCGTCCTTCTGGAAACTGGTAGCAGCCATGCTTGAAGAAGACCTCCGCAGCAGCCTTCGTCTGGAATTCGTGGATAGTTGCGACGACCGCCTGACCGAGATGGAACTCATCCTGGAACGCACGGCCCAGGGCAGCCTTGCCGAGGCCGAGGCGCTGCGAGCCATCCGTCGGGCCGCCCATTCCATCAAGGGCACCTCCGCCTCGCTGGGGTTCCCCTTTGTCTCCACCCTGGCGCACAGGCTGGAGGATTTTCTGGATGGCGAAACCAAATTCTCCTCTGATATCCGCCGTGCCGTCAGCAAATATATGGACGCGATCCGATCCCAGGTCGAACGACCGGATCGCACCCCTCCGCAGGAGGAGCGCAACGCCATCGTGCGCGGCCTGCCGTCCAAGCTGACGCTGCAGGACCTATCCATAGAACTGCGCAATATCGAGGCGCTGCTGGTCATCCCCGCCACGGTGACGGCCAAAATCGTGCGTACCGAGCTGGCCGCCTGCGGCTTCAAATCGATCCGCACGGCCCTGGCGATGGAAGGTCTGATGCTCGGCCTGCGCTCCGAGCCGGATTTCATCATCGTCTCGCAGACCCTGGATGAACTCTCCGGCAGTGATCTGGTGCGCGCCTTCCGCGCCATTTCATCGACCGCTGATATTCCCTGCGCGATCCTGACCAGCTTTGCCCGCGACAATCCGCTTTTCAAGGCAATGCCGGCCGATACCTCGATCGTGCGCACGGGCAACGCCCATTTCTCCCAGGATATGGGTGATTTCCTGGCCAAGATCGACATGCTGCTGGGGTGAAGCGGCAACCCGGCGCCAGACGGGGCGCTTACCCACGTAAAAATCGCAGAGCTGGTCCTTAGTTTGCTAAATAGGGGGTGAAAACCGTGCGCCTTGGCCGATTTTCACCCTAAGACTTTGGATTGCTGCTAGCCGATTTGCGTTTAACCCGCTCCAGCCACCAAGAGGGATTGCTCGAGTTTCTTGAGCGTCAGCGTATTTTAGTTCCAGCCGCACGAGTATGGTGGCCTGTTGCCATGGTCCTGGAGAGCCATGGCGCAATTACCGTTCCACCACCAACAGATGCTGAACGGGAGGCTACGCAGGCACTACAGAAAGCTTTGCACGAATGGAGGCGCTTCGACGCCGATCCTGAGTTGCCCCATCCCCTTGACATGGGGTTCGGAGCGGCGGGTAGAGCCGGTCGGATACCGAATACGCGGTGCGAAGAGGCGAAGAGGCGAAGAGGCGAAGATCGGGCTACACGGCCCCCCAACTACCGGTCACCGCAACCGGCATCATCCCGCGCACATCGCGCACCGACCCCGCCATACTTAGCCTAGTGACGAAGTTTCCCTTGCGCCGCTCGCTGCCGACATGATAGTTAGCAGCATGACTAACCATTTATCCGACATCTCCCTGCTCTTCCACGCCTTGTCCGATCCGACCCGTCGGTCGATCCTGACGCGGCTGGCCGCTGGTCCCGCGCGGGTGACGGAGCTGTCGGAACCCACCGGCCTCAGCCTGCCCACGGTGATGCGGCACATTTCCGTGCTGGAGGAGGCCGGGCTGATCGCCTCGACCAAGGAAGGTCGGGTCCGCAGCTGCGCCATCGTGCCGGAGGCCCTGGCCCCGGTTCGGAGCTGGCTTGATGAACAGCAGGCCCTGTGGGAAGCCCGGCTCGACCGGTTGGAAGCGTTTGCACTGCAAGCCATGAAGGACGGTAAAAAATGACATCCAAGCCAAGCCTGCCGGGAATGCCCGGCGCGGGGAATCAGGCGCAGGGCCAGTTCGCGACCCTTACCTTCGAACGGGAGATGGCGGTGCCCCTATCCGCGCTGTGGCAGGCCTGGACGGCGCCGACAGCGCGCGCGCTGTGGGCCTCCCCCTCGCCCGAGGTTACCGTGGCGTTTCTGGAAGCCGATACCAGGGTCGGTGGGCGCGAAATCTCCCTCTGCCAGGTCGACGGGCTGCCCGACATACGCTGCGAATGCGGCTGGCTGGCACTGCAACCAACCGCGCGCAGCGTGAATTACGAGCTGGTCTCCTGCAATGGCGAGACGCATTCCGTGGCCCTGGTGACGGCCGATTTCAACGGCACGCAGGAGCAGGCCCGCGTGGTGGTGACCGTGCAGCTCTCCTCCTTCCGCGACGATATGGAAGCCGGATATCGCCACGGCTATGGCGCGGGAATGGACAATCTCGTTGCCGTTGCCAAGCGAACGATGCTGCTGCAGCGGACAATCCAGGCACCGCGCAGCGTCGTCTGGAACAGCTGGGTAAACCCGCAGGCGCTGCCGCAATGGTGGGGGCCGGACGGGTTTACCTGCCGCACGAGCAGGATCGATCTGCGCAGTGGCGGCGAATGGCTGTTCGACATGATCGGACCGGATGGCACGGTGTACCCGAACCATCATCTTTATACGGAAATCCGGCCGCAGGATCGGATCGCCTATTCCCTGCTATGGGGCGAGAATGGGCCGAAACATGCCGATGCCTGGGCCAGTTTCGAGGAGGAAGACGGCGCGACCAAGGTGACGCTCGGCATGGTGTTCAGCACCGAGGCGGAATACCAGACCGCGAAAGGCTTCGGCGCCGTCGAGCTGGGGCAGCAGACCCTGGGCAAGCTGGACCATTTTATCCAATCCCGATGACGGGTCCGAGCTGATACCGATCAGTTGAATGCGAATTCCTAGAATCTGTACGGTTTAGATAGAGCTGGCTTGGTCTTTTCCCTCGCCCTTCGAGGCTTGCTATCGCTCGCACCTCAGGGTGAGGGAAAAGCTCTAAAGAAGCCCTCATGGTGAGGAGGCCCGAAGGGCCGTCTCGAACCATGGGGGGCGGGAACGTCACCCGCCCCGCCCCTACCCTACGCGATAGACCGACAGCTTCACGGTTGACCCGACCTTGCCACCCAGGGACAGGAAGAGCGTGCGATTGACCCAATCATAGCCCGGATGACCGGTTTCCAGTCGGATGAAGGTGCGCATGTAATAGTCCGACGGCGGCACGACCTCCCCGGCGGCAATGCGCGCGGCGACCTCCGCCGAGGCGTGACGGATGCCCTGGCTGACGACTTCGATCACCGCCCCATCGGTGGTTTCGATGGCATAGCGCGCGTCCAGATCGGCGATTCCGCCCGCCAGCACGGTCTGCCAGTCGGCACCGACATGCAGCAGCCGCCCGTTCAGCAACGGGCCGCTGACCGTGCCGCCGACAATGGGGATGATCCGCCGCGTGCCGGTCGGACTTTCTCCCATCTCATGCGGGCGGCTCAGTTCGACGGTAATGTCGCAGGCATGCTCAAGCTGCGGGGTCATCATGCCTGCACCTTCGCGATATGCGCGCCTTCTGGAATGGTGCGCGGGGCGGCATTCAGCCGCTCCTTGGCGAAACCCGCCGCCTGCTTGTAGGCCAGCATGAAGGCGTCCCGCTCCTGCGCCGGGATCACGTCATCGATATTCTCGAAACTGCCGCCGCAGCGCTCCTCCACCATGTTCAAGAGGCCAAAGGGTCCGGCCCCGCGATTGCGCATCGCGACCTGGCCGATCGGACCGCACAGCGCCTCGTCAAAGGCTTTCAGCGTGGCGGGCGTCACCCCATGCTCCAGCATGGTGCGGCCGATCACGCGGGCATCCATGATCGCCTGCGAAGCGCCGTTGGAGCCGGTCGGATACATCGGATGGGCGGCATCCCCGATCAGCGCCACCGGCCCGTCCACCCAGTTGGGCAACGGGTCGCGGTCGATCATCGGGTTTTCATAGGCCATTTCCGATTTCGCCAGCAGGGCAGGCAGATCCAGCCAATCATAGACGAAACCGTCGAATTCATGGGCGAATTCCGCCAGCTCCACCTTCCGGAACCAGCCGGATTTGCTCCAGTCATGCCCCGTGTCATAGGTCTTTTCCGCAATCCAGTTGATATCCGCCAGCCCCTGCGCATCCGGATGGGAAATCGGATAGAGCACGACGCGGTGGCGGCTGGTGCCCAACCCGATGAAGGACGATCCGGTGCGGATCGGCACGCCGCGCGCCGTGCCGCGCCACATGATCGTGCCGCCCCAATGGATCGGCGGCTGATCAGGATGCATCTGCGCGCGGATCGCGGAATGGATGCCGTCGGCGCCGAACAGCAGTGTGGCATTGAATTCGCGCATCCCGCCGGCGGCCGGTTCGACCAGGGCTGTGACCGAGCCATCGGCCTGTTTGCGATAGCCGCTGACCTTATGGCCCAGCTTCACCGCATCCGGCCCCAGACGCTCCAGCACCTTGGCATAAAGCATCAGGTGGAAGGCACCGCGATGCACCGCATATTGATGCCAGTCATAGCCGGCGAGCTTGCCGCGCGGTTCGGCATAGATTTCCCTGCCGTTGAGGCCCACCAGCGCCCATTCGCGCGCCGGGATGCCGACCTTGTCGAGATCGGCTTCCCCGATGCCCAGATCATCCAGCTCGCGCACCGCATTGGGTTGCAGATTGATGCCGACGCCCAGCGGCTTCAATTCACGCACGCTTTCCAGCACGGTGCAGGACACGCCGATCTCATGCAGGGTAAGGGCAAGGGCAAGGCCGGCAATACCGCCGCCCGCGATCAAAACATGGTCCTGCGCCATCGTGATTATCGTCTTTCCATCCCGCCGGCGCGTAGGCTTCACGCGCCTGTTCTTAAAAAATGCCGGCCAATCTAACCGCGTGATCCATCGACGGCAACCGCGCGGGTGCGATCCTTCCTGCGATAGGCTCACTCAATCGTGAATCAATCCGGCGGATAGTTCACCCAAGCTGTGCCCGCTGGGACATTGCCCGAATACGCCATGTAGGCCAGGATCGACACCCTGAAATTCCCAGCCCCCCATACGGCGGCAGCGCATCACAAGCCCGAGGATGAAGAATGACCGACAATACCGACTATGTTCCGCCCAAGGTCTGGACCTGGGAAAAGGCCAGTGGCGGCCAGTTCGCCAATATCAATCGGCCGATCTCCGGCCCGACGCATGACCAGGACCTGCCGGTGGGCAAGCACCCGCTGCAGCTCTATTCCCTGGGCACGCCGAACGGCCAGAAGGTCACCATCCTGCTGGAGGAATTGCTGGCCCTGGGCCATTCCGGCGCGGAATACGACGCTTGGCCGGTCAGGATCGGCCAGGGAGAGCAGTTCGGCTCCGGCTTCGTGGCGGCCAACCCCAATTCGAAGATCCCGGCCCTGATCGACCGCAGCGGCGCCGAGCCGGTTCGCATTTTTGAATCCGGCGCCATCCTGATGTATCTGGCCGAGAAATTCGGGGCCTTCCTGCCGACAGAGCAGCCGGCCCGGGCGGAAACCCTGTCCTGGCTGTTCTGGCAGATGGGCTCCGCACCCTTCCTGGGCGGTGGATTCGGGCATTTCTTCGCCTATGCGCCGGTCAAGCTGGAATATCCGATCAACCGCTATGCGATGGAAGTGAAGCGCCAGCTGGATGTGCTGGACAAGCGCCTTGCCGAGCACGAATACGTCGCCGGCAGTGAGTATACCCTTGCCGACATGGCGATCTGGCCCTGGTATGGCGGGCTGGTGAAAGGCTGGCAGTATGGCGCGGCGGAATTCCTGTCGGTGCAGGACTATACGAACGTCAACCGCTGGGCCGACCAGCTCTATGCCCGGCCAGCGGTGAAGCGCGGGCGCATCGTCAACCGCATGTCGGGCGACCCGTCGGAACAGCTGCACGAACGCCACGACGCCAGCGATTTTGATACCAGGACACAGGACAAGATCGGCAACCCCTCATCCTGATGCCTCGCTCCAACTGGGCGGCATCGTGCGAAACGGCGGTCCTGTGGGGCCGCCGTTTTCGTTTCAGGCGCCAGTCGGTTCGGTTGCCTGCAAAAATGCAAACGTATGGATTCTCGAATATTCCAATTCTCGCGGCCCGGTTTCTTTACGTTCTCGCTGCACGGATATGATCTTTCCAGCCCAACCTCCGCAATAGTCATCTTGACTAATGCAAACGTTTGCTATCCTATCGGCGCGGAGGTACAAAATGCCCATAAAAAATGATGACAACCTGACGCGGACAGTCCTGGAAGCCTATCGCGATTGCCCCAGCCCGCGCCTGGCGCAGATACTTGCTTCCCTGCTCACGCATCTGCATGCCTTCGTGCGCGACGTGCAACTGACGGAGGAGGAGCTGGGCTTTGCCTTCGATTTCCTGAACCGCGTCGGCCAGGCCAGCAACGATGCGCATAATGAAGCAGCCCTGCTGTCCGACGCGCTGGGCGTATCAACCCTGGCCTGCCTGCTGAACAACGGCATGGGCGGCCCCACGGAACCAGCGACCGCGCTGCTGGGTCCGTTCTGGCGGCTGAACGCGCCGGAGCTGGAAAACGGCGCCAGCATCGTGCATTGCCCGACCGACGGCACCCCCATGAGCGTGGAAGGCCGGGTTTGCGACGTCCAGGGCAATCCGATCCCCGGCGCGCGGGTCGATGTCTGGCAGGCATCCCCCATCGGCCTGTACGAGAACCAGGATCCCGATCAGACGGACATGAATCTGCGCGGCGTCTTCACCTGCGATGCCCAGGGGCGTTTTCATTTCTCCAGCGTTCGCCCGGCAGGCTATCCGGTGCCGATGCATGGCCCGACGGGCGATCTGCTGCGCGCCTTCGACCGCCAGCCCTTCCGGCCGGCGCATCTGCATGTCCTGATCTACAAGCCGGGTTTCAAGACCTTGGTTGCCCAGGTCTTTCCGGGCGATGACGCGCATCTGGAAGATGATCCGGTCTTCGGCGTGACCGAAGCCCTGACGGGCGACTATCACGACCAGGATGGGGTCTGCACCTTGTCCCATGTCTTTGTCCTGCGGGAGGGCGAGGCCCGCCTGCCCACCCCCCCGATTAAATAGGTACGCGCATGAAATCCCTGAAAAACCGCCGGGCACTCGTCATCGGCGGAACCGGAGGCATCGGCGCCGCCACCGCCACCCTGCTGGCCGAAGCCGGGGCTGAGGTGGCAATCACCTGGCGACGCGGCGGGCTGAACGATGTCGAGGCCGAAGCGCGCAGGGCCGCGCTCGACGCCGGCAGCCATTTCGCCATCGAAGCCGATGTCGCCGACAGCCCGTCGCTGGAGCGGCTGCGCGATGTGCTGGCGGAACGCTGGGGCAGTCTGGATATTGTGGTCCATGCGGCCGGTTTCACCACGCCCATCCCCGCCCAGAATCTGGATGCGCTGACCGATGAACTGATCGACAGTATTTTCCAGGTCAACTGGCGCGGCCAATTTGCCAGCATGCGCGCCCTGGCACCGCTGCTGAAGGCCAGCGGCGACGGGCTGGCCGTGTTCATCTCCTCCATCGCCGCAGTGAACGGGGCCGGATCGAACATCGCCTATGGCGCGGCCAAGGCCGGGATCGAAACCCTGGTCAAATCGCTGGCGCGTGCGCTGGCCCCGGAAATCCGGGTAATGGGGGTATCGCCGGGCGTGGTCGCCACCGATTTCGTCCCGGGCCGGGATGCCGCCTTCAACGCCAAAATCGGTGCCAGCCTGCCCCTGCGACGGGTCGCGACGGCGGAAGATGTAGCCAACGCCATTCTGGCCTGTGCAACGCATCTGGGCTACGCGACGGGCACGACCATCGTGGTGGATGGGGGACGGCTGTTGTGACGTCCAAAACCATCATCACCTGTGCCATCACCGGCAACCTGACCAGACCCGAACATACGCCCCATCTGCCGATCACACCGGACCAGATCGCCGAATCCGCCCTGGGCGCGGCGGAGGCCGGGGCAAGCGTGGTCCACATCCATGTCCGCGACCCGGAAACGGGCAAGCCGTCCATGGCGCTGGAACATTATGCCCGCGTGGTCGACATCCTGCGCCGCGACCGGCCGGAGCTGATCATCAACCTGACGACCGGGCCGGGCGGGCGCTTCGTCCCGTCGCAGGACGATCCGCGCATCGCCGGCCCTGGCACAACCCTGCTGCAACCGGAACTGCGCGTCGGCCATATTACCGCGCTGAAACCCGATATCGCGACGCTGGACCTGAACACCATGAATTCAGGGGCGGAGGTGGTAATCAACACTCCCGGCAATGTCCGACGCATGGCAAAGGTGATCCGCGAAGCTGGCGTGCTGCCCGAGATCGAACTGTTCGATTCCGGCGATATCGCGCTGATGCTGGACATGGTGAAGGACGGAACTCTTGCCGGGCCGGTGCTGTGTTCCTTCATCCTGGGCGTACGCTATGGCTTCCAGCCTTTGGCGGAAACGGTGCTCTACGCCCGCAATCTGTTGCCGCCGGGCGCGCGCTTCACCGCCATCGGTGTCGGGCGTGCCTCCTTCCCGATGGTGGCGCAGTCCTTCCTGGCCGGCGGCCATGTCCGTGTCGGGCTGGAGGACGGTATTTTCCTGACACGCGGAGAACTGGCGCCGTCCAATGCGGCGCTGGTCGGCAAGGCCCGCCGCATCGTCGAGGATCTGGGCGGCGACATCGCCACCGCTGCGGAGGCCCGCACCCTGCTGGGATTATCCCGGACGAATACCCCGGCCGGATTTATCAAGGAGCTTCAGCCGTGACCATGCGTGTAGCCGCGGAGGACAGTCTTCCGAGGGAATTCCTTGCCACCCGTGTGCGCCTGGCTGCGAAAGCCGATGGTGTCGCCGCCATCCTGCCCCGGATCGAGACGGGGTTCCTGCGCCTGACCGATGCCGCCAATGTACTGGTGGAGGTCAAAGCGGGCGCGGTCAATACCTCCGACGTGAAGGCGGCCATCGGCCTGATGCCTTACGCGGTCTTTCCCCGCACCCCCGGACGCGACTTCGCGGGCGTGGTGGTGGATGGTCCAAGGGAATTGATCGGGCAGGCGGTGTTCGGCTCCTCCGGCGATCTTGGCATCCGTCGCGACGGTACCCATGGCAGCCATGTCCTGGTTCCCCGGAACGGCATCATCGCCAAGCCCGACGCGATGAGCTTTGCCGAAGCGGCCGGCATCGGCGTCCCCTTCGTCACTGTGATGGAAGGTTTCCGACGCGCGGGCCTGCCCAAGGCCGGGGAAACGGTGCTGATCATGGGCATCAACGGCAAGGTCGGACAGGCTGCGGCCCAGATCGCCGCTTGGCAGGGCGCGCGCGTGATCGGCATCGCCCGCAGCGCCGACCACTACAAGGGCCATGCCGTGGCCGATATCCCCGTCATCCGTGCGGATGAGGAGAACGCCGCCGCCCGAATTCTGGAAATGACGCATGGCCGCGGCGCCGAGATGGTGTTCAATACGGTCGGCGATCCCTTCTTCGCCTTGGCGCATCAATCTCTGGCCAAGGATGGTCGCCAGATTCTGATCGCGGCGCTGAACCCCATCGTGTCCTTCAACATTTTCGAATTCTATCGTGGTCGCCACGCCTATTTCGGCGTCGATACGCTGTCGCTGTCCTGCGGGGAGAGCGCGGCCCTGCTGCGCCAGATCCTGCCCGGCTTCCTGTCCGGGGCGCTCAAACCCTTCCCCGTGGGGCCGGATGCCATGTTCCCGCTGGCCGATGTGGCGCAGGCCTATGCTGCGGTGATGGGCGCCACCGACAGGCGCATCGTGCTGATCCCGGGGGATAAGTGATGCAGGTAACCCGCCTGGCGGACGCGCCCACCTATTTCCCGCCGGAACATCATGACATGCGCTGCCTGCGGCTGCAGGGCATGGAGGCGGGCGAAACTTCCAGCCTATGGATGGGAATGTCGCAGATCCTGCCTGGCGGCAGGACATCCCTGTCCGCCTCCCCGCAGGAAAAGCTCTATATCGTGCTGGACGGCACGGTGACCGTGGTCACCGATCAGGGGGAAACCGTGCTGCAGCGCCATGACAGCTGCCGCATCGCCCCGCATGAGGCCCGCGCGCTGGAAAACAGGAGCAACCTTCCAGCGCTGATCCTGCTGGCCATGCCCCTTCCCCCGGCCAAATAATCCTGCCAATGACGGGTAAGGTGCGCCTTCGCGTGCGTGGTATTCGCAACGCATAAAGACATGGGCGCTCCGTCTTGCGAGCGCCCATTCCTGCACCGACATGTCCGGTCCATGACCGATGACATGTGGATTTTCCCATTTGCAGCATGGACATAACCAGGGCGCGATGCCGAAAGATCATCGCGCCCTGGTGTCCGTTTTATGCCGGCAGCTTGAAGGCCTTGGCCATTACCTCAATCGACGCTGCGTCGAAATTGTTGATCTCGTCCACCAGATCATTCGAATAGAAGGCGGATGTATCGCTGATCTTGTCTTCCAGCTCGTAGATCTGCAACACGCGCCTGGATGATTCCGGCGGGGTGTAGCCGTATTTCTTCACCGTTTCATGCGCCTGGAATTCCAGCACCATGATCTGGCGCTTCATGGCATTGGTGGCGGTGGCCACGGCCTTTTCAAACTCCTGGCCCTGCGGCACCTGCTCCGGATAATGCTTCCAGTGAATGCGGATCGCGGCTTCCGGATTGGCCTTCACGAAGACAGTGCTTTTCGCCACGGCACGGCCAATGCCCACCACCTGCGCCCGGTTGGACTTCAGATACTCCCGGCGGGTGAACAGGCCCGGCCCGTTGACTTCCTTCATCCAGTCCGGCAGCCCCAGGAACTGGAACTTCTCGCCCAGCGCTTCCATGGAACTGATCGAGCCACGCGACGCGACATAGGAATCGCACTGGCCAGAACGCAGCGCCTGCAGCGCCTGGGCGGCAATGCCGACCGAAACGAAGGTCACGTCATTCTGCGGATCAAGGCCGTTGTCCCGCAGGATCAGGGCCATGATTTTCATCGGGCCGGAGCCCAGGGATTGCACGCCGATGGTCTTGCCCTTCAGATCCGCCACCGTCTTGATCGGGCTGTCGACATTGGTGACCACGGCGGTATGGGAGGCGCGGATCTGGTTGTAGAAGAACACCAACCCCATATCCTGGCCCTTGGCCGCCTGGCCAAGCACCGGTTCGAAACTGCCCGATCCGATCTCGTTGTCGCCATTAGCGACCATCTGCAGCGCGCCGGTCACATTGCCCTGGCCGGCCAGGTGATGCTCAACCTCGATGCCTTCCGCCTCGAAGAAGCCGAATTCCTTCGGGATCGAGGTCTGGTTGGCGACGATGTAGGACATCAGCGGAAAGGCGAACATATAGTTGATCTTGGTCAGCGTCGCGGCAAAGGCCGGCATGGAGGGCAGCATCGCCCCCGCCGCGCCCAGGCCCAGAAGTGACAGCGCCTGACGACGATTGACGCCCGAATACATGCTCATGACAGTGTAGCCCCCTGTTTTCTAGATTTGTGTGGATTGATTGGATTTGACTGACGGGTCCCAGAACAGGACCTTCTTTTTGACCCAGCGCACGATCAGGCTCATGGTCAGGCCGATCGCCGACAGGATGAACAGCACGGAGAACTGGCCGGCGCCGTCCATATTGTTGCTCATATTCTGGATGAGGGTGCCCAACCCTGCCCGCGCGCCGACGAATTCCGCCACGATCGCACCGATCAGGGCCAGCACGACGGCCAGTTCCAGCCCCGCCATGATGAATGGCAGCGCGCTGGGAAGCTGCAGGTAGCAGAAAATCTGGAAGCGGCTGGCGCCCATGGAGCGCATCAGGCTGATACGGTCCTCGTCGGCGGATTTCACGCCGGCGATGGTGTTCACCATCAGCGGGAAGAAGCAGATGATGGCGGCCGACACGATCTTCGACGTCATGCCCAGCCCCAGCCACAGGGTGAAGATCGGCGCCAGCGCCACCTTCGGCATGGATTTGAACATGATGATGTAGGGATAGACCAGGAATTCGACATAGCGGTTGGCGGCGATCACCGCGCCCAGCAGGATGCCGACCAGCCCGC
>Ga0209066_10001214_pt1 | contig 34946 bp, 32 predicted proteins | sample All_14_2_FD_187198 | JGI IMG/M metagenome (GOLD analysis project Ga0209066, IMG submission 187198) | Freshwater microbial communities in response to fracking from Pennsylvania, USA - Allegheny Zone_MetaG_DW_15 (SPAdes) (version 2) ... | reverse complement strand
CGGGCGGCCTCGGTGCGACGTCCACGGACATCAGGGGTTATGTGGAGACAAAACTCCTCACAGCCCAGATCGGCACCACGGCGACCTATTCCAACTCGAACAGTCTGATCAGCGCCACGGGCGCTGACCTCGGCATTCTGGTGACGGAACTTGGCACCATGGTTGCGCCGGATGCGCCGAACAACGCGGGGGCAAACCTGCGTTGGGGTAACGTCTGCACCACCGGTACGGACCTGCCGCTCGGCGACTTCCTGGGGCTGGCTTCGAATACAGGCTGCCGTCCGACAGCGGTCTCCTGGGGCTATGTGTTGCTGGGTCAGCTTCAGTACAACAACGCCTTCGGTACGCCGGTCACGCTGTCGCCGACGGTCGCCTTCAGCCACGACGTTTCGGGTAACAGCCCGGCGCCTTACTCGAACTACCGTGAAAACCGCATGTCGGCCAGCCTTCAGCTCAATGCGTCATATCTGAGCTGGAAGGGTGGTCTGAGCTATACGAACTTCTTCGGTACCAGCAAGTATAACGATGCAACAGATCGCGACTATGCCTCTCTGAACATCTCCTACTCGTTCTGAGGCAAACACACCGAGGCAAGCCCGGCGGCATGACTGTCGCCGGGCTTTTCCTTTGCGTAGCGTCAAAGGCGTGCCCATCGGGAAACGCGGATTAATCTTGGCCGCATTTCACATAGTTATTTCAATCCGATAGCGATTCTGCCTAGACTGTAGACATGCAGGTTGTTTGGCCCGGTGGAGCGGGCACACAGCCAGGAGATCAGCCGTTTATCGGTCGGTCTCACTGCAATGAGGGAGAGAAGACCAGCCTTTCGAACTGAAAACAATTTAGTGACTATCCGTCTTCGGGGGAGGAATCGGGTTGAACACAAAAGAGCTGCTGCTCAGCGTTTTGATGCGCGGACCAGCGACAGGCTATGACATCAAGAAAATTCTGGCGACCGAGGTGTCTCAAATCCTCGATGTCAGCCTGTCGAACCTCTATCCGGCTCTCAATGAGCTGGCGGAGGAGGGGCTTGTGACATTCGAAAAGGTCGAGCAGGACAACAGGCCGAACAAGAAGGTCTATGCCATCACGGACAAGGGGCGGGATGGCTGCCTCAAGGCCCTGATGGAAACGGAACCGCGCCATACCTTGCGCTCCGAGTTCCTGTTTATCCTGATTTTTGCGAGCTTTCTGCCGCGTGGCCGTGTCGAGCAACTGATCGAGAGACGGCTGAAGGATTTTCAGCTTGTGCTGGATCGTTTTGACGAGACCGAGAAGGTCCAGATGCCGGCCCATGAGATCACGGCTGGCGAGCGCTTTGCCAGGGGGCTTGTTCGTGCCACCATCGAAGCCCAGCGCCAGTATATCATGGCCCATCGCAGCTGGCTTCTGAGGGATACGGCCGATAGTGAGGCATCTCTCAAGCGCTTGACCGGGGCATAGGACCCGGGATAGCGCAGGGCGGCGCAAATCTGCCCTTCCGTTCGCGCCTGCACTCCGCTATGAAATCGCCAAAACAACCTCAGCGGAGCGCATGCGACATGGCTGCCATTATCGACATTATCGGTCGTGAGATTCTTGATAGCCGTGGCAATCCGACGGTTGAAGTCGATGTGCTGCTTGAAGATGGTTCGCTGGGTCGCGCAGGCGTGCCGTCCGGCGCCTCGACAGGCGCCCATGAGGCTGTCGAGCTGCGCGATGGCGGCCACCGCTACAAGGGCAAGGGTGTCCTGAAAGCCGTTGAGGCGGTCAATGGCGAGATTTTCGATGCGATCAGCGGCATGGATGCCGCCGAGCAGATCCAGATTGACCGCATGATGATTGCCCTTGATGGCACGGCCAACAAGGCGCGCCTGGGCGCCAATGCCATTCTTGGCGTGTCGATGGCCGTCGCCAAGGCAGAGGCCATATCGCTGGGCCAGCCGCTCTTCCGTTATATAGGTGGCCCCTCGGCGCGCATTCTGCCCGTGCCCATGATGAACATCGTCAATGGTGGTCAGCATGCGGACAATCCCATCGACATTCAGGAATTCATGATCATGCCCGTGGCGGCAGAGAACTTCGCCGAGGGTCTTCGCATGGGCGCCGAAGTTTTCCATACGCTGAAATCAGAACTCAAAGCCGCCGGTCACAACACCAATGTCGGCGATGAAGGCGGCTTTGCGCCCAATCTTGCGTCAACCGATGCGGCGCTTGGCTTTGTGATGAAGGCGATTGAAAAGGCAGGCTTCAAACCCGGCAAGGACATCTGCCTCGCGCTAGATGCCGCCTCGACCGAGTTCTACAAGAACGGCGTCTATGATCTGGAAGGCGAGGGCCGCAAGCTCGATGCCGTCGGCATGGTCGACTATTGGGCAAAGCTCGTTGCCGCCTATCCCATCATCTCCATTGAAGACGGCATGGCCGAAGACGATTGGGAAGGCTGGAAGGCGCTGACCGACGCGATCGGCAACAAGGTGCAGCTTGTCGGCGATGATCTTTTCGTCACCAACAAGACCCGTCTTGCCGACGGCATTGCCAAGGGCGTCGCCAATTCGATCCTCGTCAAGGTCAACCAGATCGGCACGCTCACCGAGACACTCGAATCCGTCGAGATGGCGCATAAGGCGAGCTACACCGCCGTCATGTCGCATCGCTCGGGCGAAACCGAAGACGCAACCATTGCCGATCTTGCTGTCGCCACGAATTGCGGCCAGATCAAAACCGGTTCGCTGGCGCGATCGGATCGTCTGGCCAAATACAACCAGCTCTTGCGCATCGAAGAAGCCCTGGGACCTAGCGCTTCCTATGCCGGTCGCAGCATTCTCAAGCGCCATTGACGTTCCTGCTTGACCATTGGAATTGCCATGTGATCCCCTATCGGACATGGACCATTACGGCTTGATTCGCACTTCTGAACCGATGCGCCTGCGCAATGCGCTGCTGCCCGTCATCTGCATGATCGTGATTGGCTATTTTGCTTATCACGCGGTCTATGGTCGCCATGGCTTCATCGCCTGGCAGAGCCTGCGAAACCGCGTCGATACGCTTGAGCAGCAATATGCCGAAGTGAAATCCGCGCGCGAACGTCTGGACCGGCAAGTCGCGCTGCTGCGACCCGAAAGTCTTGATCCGGATCTGCTCGACGAACGCGCCCGTGCCGCCCTCGGCTTTGCCAATCCCGACGACATCGTGATCTTTCATGACGATCCGGCGCCCTCAAAATCCACAACGCCCCGCCGCTAAACCGGGGCCCTAAAGGCTTGCGCCAGCCTCGAGTTAACTGAAATCAAGTTAACTTGCATATTTGTCATATAAATCAAACCTTTACCTGTTTCAAATAAGATGCAAAAAGGTCGTTATCGACTTTTTGGGGTCTGAAGCTGTTCACATGCCTGACAGGCATGGCGCCAAACGGAAACAATGAGCGGCAGGACCGGACGCAGGGGATCAGCAACCTTATGGCAAGCAGCAAATCAGCCAGCAAGTCGTCGGCCAGGCCCGCGGCTTCATCCGTACAGAAATCATCAGTCGGGAAACCTTCCAAGGCAAAGGGCGCGGGCGCGCCACTTCCCATGACTCCACAGGAAGAGTTGCAGGCCTATCGCGACATGCTTCTGATCCGCCGTTTCGAGGAAAAGGCTGGCCAGATGTATGGCATGGGTCTGATCGGTGGCTTCTGCCACCTCTATATCGGTCAGGAAGCCGTCGTCATCGGCATGCAAAGCGCCATCGGCAAGGGCGATCAGGTCATCACCGGCTATCGCGATCATGGCCACATGCTGGCTTGCGGCATGGACCCCAAAGGCGTCATGGCCGAACTGACCGGTCGCGAGGGCGGCTATTCGCGTGGCAAGGGCGGCTCGATGCACATGTTCAGTACCGAGATGAACTTCTATGGTGGCCACGGCATCGTCGGTGCGCAGGTGCCGCTGGGCACGGGGCTTGCCTTCGCCAACAAGTATCGCGGCACGGATCGTGTGTGCCTTGCCTATTTCGGCGATGGTGCGGCCAATCAGGGTCAGGTCTATGAGAGCTTCAACATGGCCGAACTCTGGCAGCTGCCGGTCGTCTATGTGATCGAGAACAATCAATACGCCATGGGCACCAGCATCGCGCGGGCCTCGGCGCAAACCAATCTCTCCAAGCGGGGCGACAGCTTCAACATCCCCGGCGAGCAGGTCGATGGCATGGATGTGCGCGCCGTGCGCGCCGCCGGTATCAAGGCCGTTGAATCATGCCGCGCGGGCAAGGGTCCCTATATTCTCGAAATGATGACCTATCGCTATCGTGGTCATTCCATGTCCGACCCGGCGAAATATCGCGCCAAGGAAGAAGTCAACAAGATGCGTCAGGAGCACGACCCGATCGAGCAGGTCCGCCAACGTCTGCTCGAACAGGGCACGGCGACCGAGGACGATCTGAAGAACATCGACAAGGACATTCGCGCCATTGTTGCCGAGTCTGCCGAGTTTGCGCAATCAAGCCCCGAGCCCGATCCGTCCGAACTCTGGACAGATGTTCTCGCGCCGGTGGAGGGCTGAACCCATGTCGATCAGGATTTTGATGCCTGCGCTCTCGCCCACCATGGAAGAGGGCACACTCGCCAAATGGTTCGTCAAGGAAGGCGATGAGGTGAAATCCGGCGACGTGATCGCCGAGATTGAAACCGACAAGGCGACAATGGAAGTCGAAGCGGTTGACGAGGGCAAAATTGAAAAACTGCTCATCGCCGCCGGTACGGAAAATGTGAAGGTGAACGAGGTGATCGCGCTTCTCTCCGGCGGAGGTGGCATGGAAGTGGCTGCGGCAAGCCCCTCACCCCAACCCTCTCCCCAAAGTGGAGAGGGGGGGGGTGCGTCTCAGCCTTCATCGCCTCTCCCTTCCGGGAAGGTGAAGGGGGCGGCCACACAGCCAGAAATTGCTTCCGATCCCTTGATCCCGGCTGGCACCGAGTTTGTAACGCAAACTGTGCGCGAAGCCTTGCGTGACGCCATGGCCGAGGAAATGCGTGCCGATGATCGCGTCTTCGTCATGGGCGAAGAAGTCGCGCAATATGAAGGGGCCTACAAGGTCACGCAGGGCCTGCTCGCCGAGTTTGGCGACCGCCGCGTTGTCGATACGCCGATCACCGAGCATGGTTTCGCCGGTCTCGGCGTTGGCGCGGCCATGGCAGGGCTTCGTCCCATTGTTGAGTTCATGACCTTCAACTTCGCCATGCAGGCGATTGACCAGATCCTGAACTCCGCCGCCAAGACGCGCTACATGTCCGGTGGCCAGATGAGTGCGCCCATTGTCTTCCGTGGTCCCAATGGTCCGGCTTCACGCGTTGGCGCCCAGCATTCGCAGGATTATGCGAGCTGGTATGCCCATATTCCCGGCCTCATCGTTCTTGCGCCTTATTCGGCAGCGGACGCAAAGGGACTGCTCAAGGCGGCAATCCGCAATCCCAATCCGGTGATCTTCCTCGAAAACGAAGTGCTTTATGGCAAGTCGTTTGAGGTGCCGAAGCTCGATGATCATGTCTTGCCCATCGGCAAGGCTCGCGTGATGAAGGAAGGCAGCGATGTGACGCTGGTTTCCTATAGCCATGGTCTCACATATTGCCTCGATGCCATGGCGAAGCTCGAAGCCGACGGCATCAGCGCAGAGCTGATTGATCTGCGCTCGATCCGTCCGCTCGACATTGAAACAATCATCGCCTCGGTCAAAAAGACCAACCGCCTCGTCACCGTCGAAGAAACCTGGCCCGCTTGCGGTATCGGCGCTGAAATCGCCGCCCGTGTGCAGGCAGAAGCCTTTGACTATCTGGATGCGCCGATCCTGCGCGTGACGCAGAAAGACGTGCCCATGCCTTATGCGGCCAATCTTGAAAAACTGGCCCTGCCAAATGCCGATGAAGTGGTGGAGGCGGTGAAAGCCGTCTGCTACCGCTGAGGAGAGCGACATGCCAACAGAAATCCTGATGCCCGCGCTCTCGCCGACCATGGAAGAGGGCAAGCTCGCCAAGTGGCTGGTCAAGGAAGGCGATGAAGTCAAATCCGGTGATGTCATCGCCGAAATTGAAACCGATAAGGCGACAATGGAAGTCGAAGCGGTGGATGAAGGCCGCATCGGCAAGATCCTTGTCGCTGAAGGCACCGAAGGCGTCGCCGTCAACAAGCCCATCGCCATTTTGCTGGGCGAGGGCGAGGAAGCTGGCGCGCTCATGGGCCCAAAGGACGCGCCTGTCGCAAAAAGCCCCTCACCCCAACCCTCTCCCCAGGGGGGGGAGGGCGCGAGCATCGCTAAACCTGCCCCTCTCCCCTCCGGGGAGAGGGCGGCGAGCCATGCTAATGGCGGGCGGGTGAGGGGGGGCGAGACGCGCGTCTTTGCCTCGCCGCTCGCCCGCCGCATCGCTGCTGATAAGGGCGTCGATCTGACAGCCATCACAGGTTCCGGCCCGCGTGGCCGCATCGTCAAGGCGGACGTCACCAATGCCACGCCCGGCATCGCCCGCAAGCCGGGCGCTGCACCGGCTGCTTCCGCCGCGCTGCTACCCGGCGTTGATCCGCGCGTCTATTTTGAGCCCGGTTCATATGAAGAAGTGCCGCTCGACAATATGCGCAAAACCATTGCGCGACGCCTCACACAGTCGATGCAGGAAATCCCGCATTTCTATGTGACGATCGATTGCGAACTGGACGAATTGCTCCGTGTGCGGAACGTGCTGAACGGGCAGGCGGGCGACAAGGGCGTCAAGCTCTCGGTCAATGATTTTCTGATCCGCGCCGCTGCATTGGCGCTCATCAAGGTGCCGGACGCCAATGTGAGCTTCGCGGGCAACGCCATTCTCAAGCACAAAAATGCCGATATCGGCATTGCCGTCGCGATTGATGGCGGACTGATCACGCCCATCGTGAAAAATGCGCAAACCAAGGGGCTTGCCGAAATCTCGGCAGAAGCCAAATCGCTGGCCGAACGCGCCCGCACCAAGAAGCTGAAACCAAGCGAATATGAAGGCGGCGGCTTCTCGATCTCCAATCTCGGCATGTTCGGCGTCAAGCAGTTCACAGCGGTCATCAACCCGCCACAGGCAAGCATTCTGGCCGTTGGCAAGGGCGAGGAGCGTCCCGTTGTCCGCAATGGCAAAATTGAAATCGCCAATGTCATGACGGTGACCTTGTCCTGCGACCATCGCGCCATTGATGGTGCCTTGGGCGCGCAATTCCTTCAGGTCTTCAAAGCCTATGTGGAATATCCGCCCTCCATGCTGCTCTGAGAGCAACTGGGCGCGAACGGATTTATGCGAAAGGCAAACAAGACATGACTTCTGCGAGCTATGACGTTGTCATCATCGGTTCGGGTCCCGGCGGCTATATCGCTGCCGTGCGCTGCAATCAGCTGGGCCTCAAAACCGCCATCGTCGAACGCGAAAGCCTCGGCGGCATCTGCCTGAACTGGGGCTGCATCCCCACCAAGGCGCTGCTGCGCTCGGCAGAAGTCTATCACCTGATGGAACGGGCGAGCGAATTCGGCATCAAGACGCAAGGTCTGTCATTTGATCCAGCCGCCATCGTCGCACGTTCGCGCAAGGTCGCGGCCACGCTCTCGGCAGGTGTCAAGTTTCTGATGAAGAAGAACAAGGTCGACGTCATTGAAGGCACGGCCAAGCTGACCGCACCCGGCAAGATCGCGATTGAAAAGGCCAGTGGCGAGAAGTCGGAACTCCTCGCCAGGAACATCATTCTGGCAACGGGGGCCCGCGCCCGCACGCTTCCCGGCATCGAGCCGGACGGCAAGCTCATCTGGACCTATCGCGAGGCCATGGTGCCGCCCGCCATGCCAAAGTCGCTTCTGGTCATTGGTTCGGGTGCCATCGGTGTCGAATTTGCGAGTTTCTACAACACATTCGGCGTCGATGTGACAATCGTCGAAGTCATGGACCGTGTGCTGCCGGTGGAAGACGCCGAAATATCCGACCTTGCCGCTAAGGCTTTCAAAAAGCATGGCATCAAGATCCTGACCGGCACCAAGGTCGAGAAGCTCGACAAGGGCGCTGACAGCGTCACCGCCACGCTCGGGCTGCCCGACGGTAAAACAGAAACGCTGACCATTGACCGCGTGATCTCGGCGGTCGGCATCACCGGCAATGTCGAGAACCTTGGCCTTGAAGCCCTTGGCGTGAAGGTTGATCGCGGACATGTCGTTGTCAATCAATGGCTTGAGACCGGCGTGAAGGGTATCTACGCCATCGGCGATCTCGTTGGCGCGCCCTGGCTTGCGCATAAGGCAAGCCATGAGGGTGTCATGGCGGCCGAACATATTGCCGGGGTGAAGGGCATTCATCCGCTGGATACGACAAAAATTCCCGGCTGCACCTACGCCAATCCGCAGGTCGCCAGCGTCGGGCTGACCGAGGCCAAGGCCCGGGAGGCTGGCCATGAGGTCAAGATCGGTCGCGTACCCTTCCGTGCCAATGGCAAGGCCATCGCGCTGGGCGAGCCTGATGGCCTCGTCAAAACCGTGTTTGACGCCAAAACAGGTGAACTTCTCGGCGCCCATATGATCGGTGCGGAGGTGACAGAACTCATTCAGGGCTATACGGTCGCCAGAACACTGGAATCAACCGAAGCCGACCTGATGCATACAATCTTCCCGCACCCCACTCTGAGCGAACTGCTGCATGAGTCAGTGCTGGATGCTTATGGTCAGGCGTTGAACTTTTAGTTTGGTAATCATGATTGAGATTTTTTCGAGCCCGGAAAATTGGGCAAGCCTGCTGACCCTGACGGTTCTCGAAATTGTTCTGGGTGTCGATAATCTCATTTTCCTGTCGATCCTTGCCTCGCGCCTGCCCAAGGATAAGCAGAAGCTGGGCCGCCGCCTGGGTCTGTTTGCAGCACTGGCTACCCGGCTTATCTTGCTCGGCTCGGTCGCCTGGGTGGTCACGCTCAGCCAGCCGGTCGTCTCGGTCCTTGGCTATGACCTCTCATGGCGCGACATCATCCTGCTTGTGGGTGGCTTGTTCCTGATTGCCAAATCCACGACCGAGATTCACCACGCCGTTGAAGGTGGCGAAACGGATCATGCCGGGGAGATCAAGAACATGCCCTCCATGCTCTCCGTTGTCCTGCAAATCGCCATTATCGACATCGTCTTCTCGCTCGACACGGTGATGACAGCCGTCGGCATGTCCGATCATTTCGAGATCATGGCAACCGCCGTGCTCGCTGCGGTTTTTGTCATGATCTTCGCCGCTGAATCCGTCTCCGCCTTTGTCGATCGTCACCCGACTGTGAAGATGCTCGCCCTGAGCTTCCTCATACTCATCGGTGTCTCGCTGGTGGCCGACGCGCTCGCCTTCCACATTCCCAAGGCTTATCTGTACTTTGCTGTTGCCTTCTCGATTGGTGTGGAGTCGCTCAATCTTTGGGCCCAGGGGCGACGCCGCGCCAAAGAAACCGTACAGGCCGAAAAATAATGGCGAACACACCGCATTCTTCGGCCCCAGGGCGGGAGAAGAATGCGGTTGTGATCCTGCCCGATAGCCTCAATCGGCACATGTCGGGCGCTTATGGCGGCGATCTGCCTTCGAGTGAGGCGGCTTTCCGTCGCGCCTTGCTTGAAAGGCGGCGAGAGTCTATCCATATCAGGTCACTCGACGCTTGGCGGGATACATGGTCACCATCATCGACAAATTAGTCGGCCCCGGCGGAAAACCCCGCCCGCGCCACCCGGAAAAGGCCCATCGGCCTGATACCGAGGTGCTGCGCAAACCTGACTGGATCAGGGTCAAGGCACCCGGCTCGCCCGTCTATACCGAGACGAAAAAGATTGTTCACGAGAACAATCTGGTGACGGTCTGCGAAGAGGCAGGCTGCCCCAATATCGGCGAATGCTGGTCGCAAAAACACGCCACCATGATGATCATGGGCGATACCTGCACGCGCGCCTGCTCTTTCTGCAATGTCAAAACAGGACTTCCCGCCGCGCTTGATCCCGATGAACCCGAGCATGTCGGCATCGCGGTTGCCAAACTCGGTCTACGCCATGTCGTCATCACCTCGGTTGATCGCGACGATCTGGCCGATGGCGGCGCGCAGCACTTTGTCGAAGTGATCGAGGCCATCCGCCGCCTCTCGCCCGGCACCACCATTGAAATCCTGACGCCGGACTTCCTGCGCAAGGAAGGCGTGCTTGAAAAGGTCGTTGCCGCGCGACCCGATGTTTTCAATCACAATCTCGAAACCGTGCCGCGTCTCTATCTCAACATCCGCCCCGGCGCGCGCTATTTCCATTCGCTGCGCCTGCTTCAGCGCGTCAAGGAAATCGACCCGACGATATTCACCAAGTCCGGCATCATGGTCGGGCTTGGCGAAGCCCGCGAAGAAGTCCTGCAGGTCATGGATGATATGCGTTCGGCCAGTATCGACTTTCTGACGATTGGCCAGTATCTCCAGCCAACGCGCAAGCACGCTGCGATTGATCGCTTTGTCACGCCGGACGAGTTCAAGTCCTATGAAACCATCGCCCGCGCCAAAGGCTTTTCGCTTGTCTCGGCAAGCCCGCTGACGCGCTCGTCCTATCACGCAGATAGCGACTTTGAAAAACTGCGCGCGGCGCGTGTCGCCGAAGTTGCGCGGCGCGCCTGATCCCATGCCCAGCGTTCATGAAAGCCGACAGGTCGCATATAGCGCCGACGACATGTACACCATGGTCTGCGATGTCGAGCGCTATCCCGATTTCCTGCCATGGTGTTCAGGTGCGCGCATTCGCAAGCGTGAAGAAGTTGATGGCCGCCAGGTGCTGCTCGCCGACCTGATGGTCGCCTATAAACTTTTCCGCGAACAATTTACCAGCCGCGTGACGCTGAACAATGTCGAGCGCGACATCTCCGTGGCGCTGGTACAGGGGCCGTTTCGTCACCTCACCAATCGCTGGACATTTGAAACCCTGCCAGACAATACCTGCCGCGTGCATTTCTATCTGGATTTTGAGTTCAGAAACGGCGTGTTGCAAAAGCTGATGAATGGCGTTTTCGCCAAGGCCTTCACGCGCATGATGGAAGCCTTTCTGGCGCGCGCTGAAGTGCTCTATGGCGCAAAAAATCTGCCAGCGCCAAGCGCCATCTGATCTCAGATCAGTTTGGCGAGCAGGATCAGCGCCGTCTCGACGCTTTTGAGCCGCACGTTCTCGCGCCCGATATCGCCAAACTCATGCACCTCATGAATGATGCTGCGCCCGCGCCGCGCCGCGCCGAAATGCACAAGGCCCACAGGCTTCATCGGCGTGCCGCCGCCCGGTCCCGCAACACCCGTCACAGACACCGAGAGCGAGGCGCGTGAATGATTGAGTGCCCCTTCCGCCATGGCGCGCGCCACAGGTTCGCTCACCGCGCCCATATCGGCGATGAGATCGCCAGGCACACCCAGCATGTCGCGCTTGGCATCATTGGAATAAACAATGAAGCCTCGCTCAAATACATCTGACGAGCCGGGGATTTCGGTGAAGAGAGCGGAGATCAAACCACCGGTGCAGGATTCGGCAGCCGCAATCTTGAGCTTGGCGTCGCGTGCCTCAGCAAGCAGCAGGCTGGCCCTTTGCAGCAGCGGTTTGGGAAAGAGAGACATCGGCCTTATCTCCGCTCAGATCGCGCGAGTGAGAACAAGCACAATCATGGCATAAATCGCCGCCAGAATATCGTCGGCCATGATGCCAAATCCGCCCTTGAGCGTCCGGTCGGCAAGACTGACGGGCCATGGCTTGGCGATGTCAAACAGACGGAAAAGCCCAAAGGCGATGAGCCAGCCAAGTGGCGTCATCGGTGCGGCTATGAGGGTCAGCCACATCGCCGCGACTTCATCAATCACCACTTCGGATGGGTCGCTGGTACCAAGCAGGGCGGCATATTTATCAGCCGCCCAGATGCCGAGAACAAAAACGAAAATGGCGGCAAGGAGCAAAAGCCATGTGCCGCCCGCCAGCATCAGCCCGTAAGCAAAGGGCAGGGCTGCCAGTGAGCCCCATGTGCCCGGCGCCCTGGCCGCCAGGCCACTGCCAAACCATGTTGCCAGAAAGGCAACGGGATCCGTGAGCCGAAGTCCAGCGGGGAGGGGCTTGAACAAGTTCTAGGCCCCGCTGAATTGCAGGCTGGCCAGCGCTTGTGTGGCCAGGCCTTCGCCGCGCCCGGTAAAGCCAAGGCCCTCTGTCGTTGTCGCTTTGACGCTGACACGGCTCACATCAAGATTCAATATCTCGGCAATGCGCGTCCGCATGGCGTCGCGATGCGGGCCGACCTTGGGCCGCTCGCAAATCACCGTCACATCGACATGCACGATGCGAGCACCTGCCTGAGTTGCAAGTGCCGCGGCATGAGCCAGAAAAATATCAGACGATGCGCCGCGCCACTTCGCATCGCCTGGCGGAAAATGCTGGCCGATATCGCCCGCGCCAATCGCGCCGAGTATGGCGTCGGTCAGCGCATGCAGCCCGGCATCGGCATCGGAATGGCCGATCAGGCCCTGTTCATGCGGCACGCGCACACCGCACAGCATGATGTGGTCGCCAGGGCCGAACCGATGCACATCAAAGCCGGAACCTGTTCTTGTTTCACTCATCACGCCCAACAATCGCTCCGCCCGCTGAATATCTTCGGCGCTGGTGATCTTGATATTGTTCTCGCTGCCTTGAACCATCATCACGTGATGGCCCGCCGCCTGCGCCACGGCCACATCATCGGTATGATCGGCGCCGACGGCTTTTTCATGCGCCGCCAGAATGTCGTCAAAGCGGAAACCTTGCGGCGTCTGCGCCCGCCAGAGCGTTTCACGCGGCACCGTCTCACCTGCCATTGCGCCCTCGACCCGGCGGATCGTGTCCGTGACGGGCATGCCCGCCGCCGCGCCAATATGCGTTCCCAGCGCGTCAATAACGCGCGAAATCGTCGCCCTATCAACAAGGGGTCGCGCCCCGTCATGGATCAGCACGAGATCAGGCTTGAGCGGGGCAAGCGCCCGCAATCCGGCCCGAACGGAATCCTGGCGCGTTTTCCCGCCCGTGACAGGCGGTAAAAGGCGCGCCACCCCCGCTGCGGCGAAGCCATAGTCTGCTGCATCCTCTTCATGGATCACGGCCTGAATATGGGAAATGAGTGGATGTGTGGCATAAGCCATCATGCTGCGCTGCAATACAAATTGCCCGGAAATCTGCCGATATTGCTTGGGGCCGCCCGGACCGGCGCGTGTGCCACGTCCGGCGGCGACTATGAGAGCGGCAATGATCATGTCTCTCGTTTCGCATTCGCTCCGGCGGCACGCAACAGGGAAAAGCAAATTCCGCCTGAATCTGAGGCTTTCATCTTGCTGCAACTGCTTACGCCATGTAGGGTGGCTGAATATTGTGCAATTTTTCAAGGTGCCTAAAAATTGACCATTCAAATTGGTCGCCACATCCTGCAATCGCCGGTTTTCCTCGCGCCCATGGCGGGTGTGACGGATTTGCCGACGCGCCGCGCCGTCTGGCAGCAAGGCGCGGGACTGGTCGTCTCCGAAATGGTCGCCAGCGAGGAGCTGGTGCGCGCCCGCAAGGATGTCGTGCGCCGCGCCGCGGGCACGGGCGAAATCTTTCCCCTTGCCATCCAGCTTGCCGGGCGCGAGGCCCATTGGATGGCAGAGGGCGCCAAACTTGCTGAAGCCTCTGGCGCGGACATCATAGACATCAATATGGGTTGTCCGGCCAAGCAGGTGACAACCGGCCTTTCCGGTTCGGCGCTGATGCGCGATCTCGATCATGCGCTCGGTCTGATCGAGGCAACCGTCAACGCCGTTTCCGTGCCCGTCACCCTCAAAATGCGCACCGGCTGGGACGACCAGTCGCGTAATGCCCCCGAACTTGCCCTCCGCGCCCAGAATGCCGGCATCAAGCTCGTCACGGTGCATGGCCGCACGCGATGCCAGTTCTACAAGGGCAGGGCGGATTGGTCCTTCGTCTCGGAAGTCAAAAAAGCCGTTTCCATCCCCGTCATTGCCAATGGCGATGTGTTGAGCCTCGATGATGCCCGCGCCATTCTCGATGCCTCCGGCGCCGATGGTGTCATGATCGGTCGCGGCGCACAGGGTCGGCCCTGGTTTCTTGATCAGGTCGCGCGCTTTCTGGCGACGGGCGAGCGCGCGCCCGCGCCTGCATGGATCAGGCAATGCGAAATCGCCATTGCGCATTATCGGGACATGCTCTCGCTCTATGGCGTGGGTCTTGGCATTCGTGTCGCTCGCAAGCATCTCGCCTGGTATCTGGAAGAGGCGTCACGCGCTTATCCCGATGAAGCCATGGCCGCGCGTCGTGACATTGTGCGCATGACCGATCCTGATGGCGTGATCGCACGTCTCGCGCAATTTTATGAATTCGCCGCAGAAGAAGCATCGCGACATGGCGACCCTTCTGCCAGAGAGGCTGCATGATGGTTCAGCAATTGGAAAAAATCGCGCGTAGCGTACCACCCGACGCAACCATCATTCTCAATGCCATGCCGCATCCGGTCATCATTCTGGATCGTCTGATGCGTATTGAATATGTGAACGACAGCGCCGAGCAGTTCTTTCAGGCCAGTTCCGCCATTCTGCTTGGTCACAAGCTCAATGATTTTGTCGCCTTTGGCAGCCCTGTCCTGACACTCATCGAGCAGGTCTTCATGCAGGGCACGTCAGTCAATGAATATGGTGTGGAGATCGGCACGCCGCGTCAGGGCGACCGTGCCGTCGATATTCAGGTGACGCCACTCGCTGAATCGCCCGGCCATGTGCTGCTCATCATTCAGCTTCGCACCATGGCGCACAAGATGGATCGGCAACTCACCCATCGTGGCGCGGCACGTTCCGTCACCGGCATGGCGGCCATTCTTGCCCATGAAATCAAGAACCCGCTTTCCGGCATCCGTGGCGCGGCGCAATTGCTTGAGCTCTCCGGCGCTGAAGAAGACAAGACCTTGACGCGGCTTATCTGCGAGGAAACCGATCGCATCTGCAAGCTTGTCGATCGTATGGAAGTCTTTTCCGACGAGCGTCCCATTCCGCGTGAACCCGTCAACATTCATCTGGTGCTTGGCCATGTCAAGCAGCTGGCGCTCACGGGCTTTGCCAAAAAAATCAAGATCATGGAGGAGTATGATCCTTCATTGCCGGCGGTGCTGGGCGACAAGGATCAACTGATTCAGGTTTTTCTCAATCTGGTGAAGAACGCGGCAGAAGCCATTGAAGACCATGATGGCGAAATCACGCTGACAACGGCCTATCGCCCTGGCGTGCGCCTCTCGATGCCCGGCAGCCGTGATCGCGTCAGCCTGCCGCTTGAAATCTGCGTCATCGATAATGGTCCCGGCGTGCCGGATGATCTGATGCCGCACCTCTTTGATCCCTTTGTCACCACCAAGGCATCGGGCACCGGTCTGGGACTGGCGCTGGTGGCAAAGATCATCGGCGATCATGGCGGCATCATCGAATGCGACAGCCAGCCACGCCGCACCATTTTCCGTGTGTTGCTGCCCATGCATACGGGCGCGACTGTCACCGCCAATAAATCAGAATACTGAACAGGAGCGTCCCAATGCCGAGCGGAACCATTCTACTCGCAGACGATGATGCGGCGATCCGAACCGTGCTCAATCAGGCTCTGGGGCGGGTCGGCTATGATGTCCGCGCCACGGGCAATGCTGCCACCTTGTGGCGCTGGGTCAGTCAGGGTGAAGGCGATCTGATCATCACCGACGTGGTCATGCCCGATGAAAATGCCTTTGACCTCATTCCGCGTATCAAGCGCCTGCGCCCGGATTTGCCGATCATCGTCATGAGCGCCCAGAACACGCTCAAGACAGCGATCACTGCGGCTGAACGCGGCGCCTATGAATATCTGCCAAAGCCTTTCGACCTGAACGAACTGATCCGCGTGGTGGATCGCGCCCTCACGGCCCCGCGCGAACCGGCGATTGCCCGACGTCCCGCCGAGGAAGACGAAAAAATCCCGCTTATCGGTCGCTCCTCGGCCATGCAGGATATTTATCGCGTTCTTGCCCGCCTCATGCAGACCGATTTGACCGTCATGATCTCGGGCGAAAGCGGCACCGGCAAGGAACTCGTTGCCCGCGCGCTGCATGACTATGGCCGCCGTCGCAATGGCCCCTTCGTGGCCATCAACATGGCGGCCATTCCGCGTGAATTGATCGAGAGCGAATTGTTCGGTCACGAAAAGGGCGCGTTCACCGGGGCGAGCCAGCGCGCGACGGGCCGGTTCGAACAGGCCGAAGGCGGTACGCTGTTCCTCGACGAAATCGGCGACATGCCGATGGAAGCGCAAACCCGCCTGCTCCGGGTGCTGCAACAGGGCGAATATACGACCGTCGGCGGCCGCACACCGATCAAGACCGATGTGCGCATTGTCGCCGCCACCAATCGCGATCTGCGCCAACTCATCAATCAGGGCCTGTTCCGTGAAGATCTCTATTTCCGCCTGAACGTCGTCCCGATCCGGTTGCCGCCGCTACGTGAACGCGCCGAGGATATTCCCGACCTCATCCGTCATTTTCTCGCCAAGGGCGAGGACGAGGGACTTCCTGCCAAGACGATTGATGCCGATGGCATGGAAATTCTCAAACGCTATCGCTGGCCGGGCAATGTCCGCGAGCTGGAAAATCTCGTCCGGCGTCTGGCGGCGCTCTACACCGAGGAAACGATTGGCGCCCACATTCTCGAAAACGAGCTGGCCGAGCCCGATTTTGGCCGCAATGCGGAGCAACCTGCCGTTGATGAGCCTTTGGCCTCTTCGGTCGAGCGCACGCTCAATCGGCTCTTTGCCGCCCATGGCGAGGATTTGCCCCCAGCCGGTCTTTATGACCGCATCTTGCGCGATGTGGAAAAACCGCTTTTCTCGATGAGTTTGGCTGCCACGCGGGGCAACCAGATCAAGGCGGCGCATCTTCTGGGGATCAATCGAAATACGCTCCGCAAGAAGATCCGCGAGCTTGATATTCAGGTCATTCGCGGTCTGAAATAGATGGGCCGACAGCGGCGACGGATGACCCATTGTTTTTGTTGGATAATTTTTGCGTCACGCATTAGTCATACTGATGTAATCATGCAACATTGTTGTTGAACGGTATCGTTTGGCAGGCCACAATGTGCTCGCTTCGCAGAACCCGTTGCGCATTTAGCACAGCGCATATCAGGTTTTGCGGTCAGGGGTGCCCCCCACGCGATCAGGAACAGGCATGACGGCAAACGTTGTAGAGAGTCAGATGAATTGGGAGGCGAGACTCTGGCGGCTTTTGTCGCGCCGGAGCTTTTCGGCTGGCCTGGCCGTGAGCCTCGTGCTTCTGGCGATTTTCCTCGGTTCCTTCACCTACATGCTTCTGACAGGGCTGACGCCGTTTCCGCCCAGTCGCCTCCTCGTCATTGTCCTGCTCATCGCCAATCTGAGCACCGTTCTGGTGCTGTTTGGCCTGATCTTCTGGCGCGTCGTCCGGATCATTTCGGCTCGTGTCAGCGGCACGGCGGGCGCCAAATTACATGCCCGGATGGTGACAATGTTCGCCATCGTTGCCGTGATGCCGGCAATCATCGTCGCCGTTTTTGCGGCCGTCACGCTCAATCGCGGGCTCGATACATGGTTTGGCGAGCGCGTTCAGCTCATCATCTCCAATGCACAGACCGTCGCCGAGGCCTATCTCACCGAACACGATCATGTGCTGCGCGGCGATGTGCTCGCCATGGCCAATGATCTCGACCGCGCCTCCGCCTTCATTGATGAAAATCCGCAACGCTTCCAGCAAATTCTGATGGCACAGGCGGCGCTGCGTGCGCTGCCCGCTGCACTCATCATCAACAAGGAAGGCAGGATCCTGCACGAGGCGCTGGCGCCTGTCTCGCCAGCCATCACGCTGCCAACGCCGGAACAGTTTGCCGCCGCCGACAAGGGCGGTGCCGTGCTTTCGACCGAAGGCGAACGCAATCAGATTCGTGCGCTGGTCAGGCTCTCGGCCATTCCCGACAGCTATCTCTATGTCGCGCGCTTTGTCGATGCGCGTGTGCTGGAACATCTGGCGCAAACCCGCGCGGCCGTAAATGAATATCAAAGTCTTGAAACACGCCGCATCACCTTTCAGGTGACTTTCGTCCTGATCTATGTCGCCGTGGCGTTGGTCACGTTGCTTGCGGCCATCTGGCTGGGTCTTTGGGCGGCGAACCGCCTCGTCGATCCGATTTCCAGACTGGTCCAGGCATCGGAACGCGTCAGCAGCGGCGATCTGACGGCTCACGTGAATGTCGTCGGCACGGGCGACGAACTCGATACGCTGAGCAATTCCTTCAATCGGATGACGAGCCAGCTTGCCGCCCAGCGCAATGAATTGATCGAGGCCAACAAGCTGCTTGATGCCCGACGCCAGTTCACGGAAGCTGTTCTCTCAGGTGTCAGCGCCGGGGTCATCGGTCTTGATCGCGACGGCATCGTCAATCATGCCAATCGCACGGCGCTGCGTTTCTTTGGCACATCGGAAAGCGAAATGATCGGTCGTAATCTCGGCGTCGCCATTCCCGAAATGAGCGGTGTCATTTCGCAAGCCCAGTCAAACCCCGAACGTCTGGTGCAGGATCAGGTCGCGCTTTTCCGCGAAGGGCAGGAGCGCACGCTCAATGTGCGTGTCACCAATGAAGTGACGGCCTCGGGTCTGGGGGGCCTTGTTCTCACATTCGACGACATTACCGAGCTGGTGCGCGCCCAGCGCACCTCTGCCTGGGCGGATGTGGCGCGCCGCATCGCGCATGAAATCAAGAATCCGCTGACACCGATCCAGCTTTCCGCCGAGCGCCTGCGCCGCAAATATGGCCGCGAAATCACCACGGATCCTGAAATTTTTGAACAATGCACCGCCACCATCATCCGTCAGGTCAATGATATTGGTCGCATGGTGGACGAGTTTTCTTCCTTTGCGCGCATGCCGACAGCCACGATGAAGCCGGTCGGCATCGGTGAGATTGTGCGTCAGGCCGTCTTCCTGCAGCGCGTGGCTTATCCGGACATCAACTACCGTCTTGCCATGCCGGACGAGGAAGTCATTCTCGATTGCGATAGCCGCCTCGTCAGTCAGGCGCTCATCAATATTCTCAAGAATGCCGCCGAAGCCATTCGCGGACAGGATACGGATGAGACGAAGATCGACCAGCATGCACCGCGCGAGAAAATCATACAGGGACAGATTGAAGTGGCGCTGCGTGAGGATGGTACAAATGTCTATCTCAGCGTGACGGATTCCGGTTGCGGTCTGCCCGAAACGGATCGCACCAGATTAACCGAGCCCTATATGACGACCCGCGCCAAGGGGACAGGACTTGGATTGGCAATCGTAAACAAGGTCATGGAGGATCATGGCGGCACGCTCTCGCTCGCCGATGCTCCGTCTGCGGAGGGGTGGGAAAGTGGCGCGCGCGTCACACTCACGTTCCCCATGCGTAGCCATGGCAATAACGCGGCGGCGATCGAGGCCGCGGTAAAGCAAGAGGCAGTCAATGGCGTCTGATATTCTGATCGTAGATGACGAGAGTGATATTCGCGATCTCGTCGCCGGTATCCTCAATGATGAAGGCTATGACACACGCGTCGCTGGCGACAGTGACGCCGCCCTCGCGTTGCTTGAGGCGCGTCGGCCGGGACTTGTTGTTCTCGATATCTGGCTGCAAGGCAGCCGCATGGATGGTCTTGAGTTGCTCGACGTCATCCGCGAACGTCACCCGGATGTGCCGGTCGTCATCATCAGCGGCCATGGCAATATCGAAACCGCCGTCAGCGCCATCAAGAAGGGCGCTTACGACTTCATCGAAAAGCCGTTCAAGGCAGATCGCCTGATCCTGATCGTGCGGCGCGCCATGGAAGCCTATCGTCTGCGCCGCGAGAATGAAGAACTGCGTGGCCGCATTGGCGATGAAACGACGCTGGTCGGCTTCTCGCCGGTCATCGGCCAGGTCCGACAGGTGATCGACAAGGTGGCACCCACAGGCAGCCGCGTCCTGATTACGGGACCCTCCGGTTCGGGCAAGGAAATCGTTGCACGTTTGCTCCATGCCCGTTCACGCCGTAATGGCAACAGCTTCGTCGCCATCAATGCCGCCACCATGGCGCCTGAACGCATGGAAATAGAACTCTTCGGCACCGAGGAAACAGCCGCCGGACCACGCAAGGTTGGCATGTTCGAGCAGGCCCATGGCGGCACACTGTTCCTCGATGAAGTCGCCGAGATGCCACTCGAAACCCAGAGCAAGATTCTGCGCGTTCTTGTCGAGCAGACATTCGAGCGCGTCGGCGGCGGCCCCAAGGTCAAGGTTGATGTCCGCGTCGTCTCTTCATCGAGCCGCGATCTCATGGATGAAATCGCCAAGGGCCGTTTCCGTGAAGACCTCTATCATCGCCTGAACGTGGTGCCGATCAACGTACCGCCGCTCGCCAGCCGTCGCGAAGATATCCCGCTGCTTGTCGAGTTTTTCATGGGTCAGATTTGCAAAACCACCGGCTTGCCGCCACGCCGCATATCGGACGATGCCATGGCCGCGCTGCAGGCGCATGACTGGCCGGGAAATGTGCGCCAGTTGCGGAACAATATCGAACGATTGCTGATCCTGGCATCGGGCGATCCCAATGCCGTGGTCACAGCCGACATGTTGCCCTCGGAAGTCGGATCATCGGCGCAAATGTCGATCAACGGGGCAGGGGGTGAACACATCATGGCTCTGCCACTGCGCGAGGCGCGTGAAACCTTTGAGCGTGAGTATCTCATGGCCCAGATCAGCCGCTTTGGCGGCAATATTTCGCGCACCGCCGCCTTCATCGGCATGGAGCGGTCGGCCTTGCATCGCAAACTCAAATCCCTGGGTGTCGCGGCGGCTAATCGTCCGGACGTGCCCGCATGAAAGTGATCATCTGCGGTGCGGGTCAGGTCGGCTTCGGCATTGCCAAACAGCTCGCCTTGGAAAACAACGACGTCACCGTCATTGACCGTTCAGCCCAGCTCGTACAGTCGATCTCGGACTCGCTTGATGTACGCGCCATTGTCGGACACGGCGCCCATCCCGATATGCTGGAAAAGGCAGGCGCCCGCGATGCCGACATGCTCATCGCCGTGACCTTCTATGATGAGGTCAACATGACCGCCTGTCAGGTGGCGCATTCGCTGTTTCGTGTGCCAACCAAAATCGCCCGCATCCGCTCTCAGAGCTATCTCGAAGCAGGCTGGCAGGATCTCTTCTCGCAAGAGAACATGGCGATTGACGTCATCATCTCGCCGGAGCTCGAAGTTGGCCGCGCCGTGTTGCGCCGTCTTTCCGTGCCGGGTGCTTTCGATATTCTCGAATTTGCCGATGGCAAGGTTCATGTTGTCGGCGTGAACATCAATGACGATTGCCCGATCATCAACACGCCACTGCGCCAGCTCACCGAACTTTTTCCCGATCTCAAGGCGCGCGTTGTCGGCATTTCGCGCAAGGGCGTTCTCTTTGTACCGCACAGCGCCGATCAGATGTTGCCGGGCGACGAAGTCTATTTCGCTGCCGATGAGCGCCATGTGCGCCGTACATTGGGCATTTTCGGCCATGAAGAAAAACAGGCCCGCCGTATCGTCATTCTGGGGGCGGGCAATATCGGCCTCTATGTGGCGCGCGAGCTGGAGGCCCACGATACGGGCAACCGCGTCAAGGTGATCGAGCGCGATCATGACCGCGCCATCTTCGCCGCCGATCAGCTCAAGCGCACCATCGTCCTGCATGGCGACAGCCTTGACCCTGCCATGCTTGACGAAGCCGGCATCAGCGAGACGGATGCCGTGGTCGCGCTCACCAATGACGATCAGGCCAATATTCTGGCTTGTGTGCTGGCCAAGCGCGATGGCTGCGCGCGCTCCATGAGCCTCATCAACAACCAGACCTATATGCCCCTGATGCGTCCGCTCGGGATCGACGCCTTCATCAATCCTCGTGCGACCACCGTGTCCAACGTGCTTCAGCATGTCCGTCGGGGCCGTATTCGCGGGCTGCAATCGGTCCATGATGGCGCAGCCGAGGTCATTGAAGCCGAAGCACTCGAAACATCAACCCTTGTCGGCAAGCCCTTGCGAGAAGTGGATCTACCCGAGGGTATTCTGGTCGGTGCGGTCATTCGCGATGGCGAGGTCATCATTCCGCGTGGTGAAACCGAAATATTGGCAGGTGATCGCGTCGTCCTTTTTGCCCGCTCCGACCAGGTCAAAAAGGTCGAACGCATGTTCCGCGTCAGCCTTGAGTTTTTCTGATGCGCCTGCATTTTGTTGGGGAGCGTCCTGATTGTCGCGCATAGCCTATGTGAATGGTCTTTATGGCCGCCATGCGGAAGCCTCGGTACATGTCGAGGACCGCGGCTATCAATTTGCCGATGGTGTCTATGAGGTTTGTGGCGTGCGCCGTGGACAGCTCATGGATGAGGCCCTGCATATGGCACGGCTCACACGCTCGCTCGGCGAATTGCGTATCGACTGGCCCGTCGCGCCCTCGGCCATGCCTCATATCCTGCGGGAAGTCATTCGCCGCAACCATTTGCGCAATGGGCTCGTCTATCTCCAGATCACCCGTGGCGTCGCGCCGCGCGATCATGCCTTTCCTGTCAACACCCCATCCTCACTGGTCGTCACAGCCAAGCGCTTCAACATGGCCAAGATGGAAAAGTCGATCACCCAGGGCGTCAGCGTCGTCACCATGCCCGATCAGCGCTGGGCGCGGCGCGACATCAAGTCGATTTCCCTGCTTCCCAATATCCTGGCCAAGCAGGCCGCCCGCGAAGCCGGTGCCTATGAGGCCTGGCTGGTTGATCCCCAGGGCTATGTCACCGAAGGCTCCAGCACCAATGCCTGGATTGTTGACAGCCACGGCCGCATCATCACGCGCCCCTTGAGCAACGACATCTTGAGCGGTGTCACGCGGCTCGAACTGCTCGCCGCCGCCAAGTCTGAAGGGCTGGAAGTCGTGGAGCGGCCCTTCACTGTCGCCGAAGCCCTGAAAGCGCGCGAAGCCTTTATCAGCGCCTCGACGGCCACCCTGATCCCCGTCACCAGAATTGACGGAGTCGTCCTCGGCAACGGTGAACCCGGTTCAATTTCCCGGCGGCTGCGCGATGCCTATGAAAAATCGATCAAACTGACCTGATGCTTCAAACATTCATGTCAACGATAGGCTTTTCTTTCCTTTATTTGCTGTCTTATCAAATTCGCACTTGCAGCAAAGCCCTAAAACGACGAAACCTAGGGACTCAACTTGCCACTCAATTTTGATGCGTGGCGTTTAACAGCCGGTGCAGCGTTTCGCAGCGGTCCCCTTCAAAGCCGACAAGTGGGGCTTACCCATGAGTGAAAAGACTCATAACTTGCAGGATACGTTCCTGAATCATGTTCGCAAGAACAAGACAAACCTCACCATCTTTCTTGTCAATGGTGTGAAACTTCAGGGTGTTGTCACCTGGTTTGACAATTTCTGCGTGCTGCTGCGTCGTGATGGTCATTCCCAGCTTGTTTACAAGCATGCCATTTCGACCATCATGCCTGCATCGCCTGTCCAGCTCTTCGAACAGGGTCAAAACGGCGAAGAGCTCTAGGATCAGTTTTTGAGCGATCATCCGCACGATCAGGAAGAAGATCCGACACAGGATCCGCCTGACGATTTGCCAGAGGATAAGGAAGAGGCACGAGCGCGTAAATCGCGCGAAGAGCGTCTCTTCCGTCTCAATCCCAAAGAACCCACACGAACATTCGTCCTCGTGCCGTGGCTGCGGGCGGCTGAACAGGCGGCACGCAAAACCGGCCGCGTCCTGCGTTCGCCTGAAGCCCGCATGGAAGAGGCCGTCGGCCTTGCTGCCGCCATCGATCTCAATGTCGTAGGCCGCGCTTCAGTCATCGTCTCAAATCCCCGACCCGCCACGCTGATTGGCGAAGGCAAGGTCGATGAACTGAAAGACACGATCGAAGCCCTGCATGTCGAGCTCGTCGTTGTCGATGGACCCTTGGGGCCGGGTCAGCAGCGCAATCTCGAAAAGGCCTGGGGCGTCAAGGTGCTTGATCGCACAGGGCTCATTCTGGAAATCTTTGGCGAGCGTGCACAGACACGTGAAGGTTCGCTCCAGGTTGAGCTCGCGCATCTCAACTATCAGAAGACGCGTCTGGTCCGCAGCTGGACCCATCTGGAGCGCCAGCGTGGCGGTTTCGGCTTTCTCGGCGGTCCGGGCGAAACCCAGATCGAAGCCGACAGGCGCATGATTCAGGAACGCATCGTCAAGATCGAGCGCCAGCTTGAAACCGTCAAGAAGACCCGCGAGCTGCATCGCAAGACGCGCCGCGATGTGCCTTACCCGATCGTCGCGCTGGTCGGCTACACCAATGCGGGCAAATCCACGCTCTTCAATCGCCTGACCCAGGCAGATGTTCTCGCCCGGGATCTGCTTTTTGCCACGCTCGACCCCACCATGCGGGCGGTCGCGCTGCCATCGGGCCGCAAGATCATCCTGTCGGACACGGTGGGTTTCATTTCCGATCTGCCAACCCATCTCGTTGCCGCCTTTCGTGCCACGCTGGAAGAAGTGCTCGAAGCCGAAATCATCGTCCATGTGCGCGATGTGGCCCATGAGGAAAGCGATATCCAGAAGGCCGATGTCATTCGCGTCCTCGCCTCGCTCGGCATCACGCCGGAGGAAAGCGCCTCGGCCGGTCAGCATGTCATCGAAGTGCTGAACAAGATCGATCTGCTGGATGAACCCGCGCGGGAAGCGGTCATCAACATGGCGGCGCGCGAACCGGACAATGTGGCGCTCTCAGCCGTCACAGGGCAGGGCGTTGACGCGCTGCTCACGCTGATCGACAGCCTCATCATCGATGAAGGCCGCAGGGTCGAGTTGATCCTGCCCGCCACGCGTGGCGAAGCCATGGCCTGGCTCCATGCCAATGTGCCTGTGCGCCAGCGGGTTGATCGGGATGATGGCCAGGTGGTGTTCCGGCTTCTTGTCACGCCAGCCCTGATTGGCCGCTTTGAAAAGCGCTTTCCAGACCTTGCCGCCGCACTACATGATGCCATGGGCGAGGATGCGCCAGAAGCGGATGACGACCTGGAGCCGAATGAATGAGCGAGTTGACGCAAAGCGTGGCCGCCTTGATGCGCGAGGTCGCAAGCCTTGAGATCATGCCGCGTTTTCGGGCACTTGCCGCAGGCGATATTGAGGAAAAATCCAGGGGCGACTACGTCACCACCGCTGACCGCAATGCCGAGTTATGGCTGACGCCGCGCCTTGAAGCCCTGGTCGCCGGCTCGCTCGTCATTGGCGAGGAAGCCGTGGCGGCCGATCCCGCACGTCTGGCGCGGCTTGATGCCGACACGCCCGTCTGGACCGTCGATCCTGTCGATGGCACGGGCAATTTCATCGAAGGCAATGAAACCTTCGGCGTTATGGTGGGTCTCGTGCAAGGCGGCGTCACCACCCATGGCTGGATCTATCTGCCCGTCTCGGACAGTCTCGCCGTTGCCGAACACGGCGCGGGCGCAGAATGGCACGAGGGCCAGATCAGCCGCTTGAAAACGTCACCGGCACCCACCGACAAGGCGTCGCTCACCGGGGCATTCAATACGCGCTTCATGCCGCCCGAATGGCGCAGTGCCGTTGACGGTTTCGCGCTCTCCACCGCGCGTAATCTCTCGATCACCTGCTCGGCCTGGGAATATACGGCGCTCGCGCGTGGCGAGATCGATTGCATCACTTACTTCCGCATGATGCCCTGGGACCATGTGCCCGGCACGCTGATCCTGCGCGAGGCAGGCGGTGTCGCCCGCGATATGGAAAGCGGGCGTGACTACGAGCCCCGTATCCTCAAGGGCCCGCATCTCATCGCCCGCGATCAGGCAAGCTGGGACGCTGTGCGTTCTGCCATCCGCGCCGCGCTTTAGGCGGGGCGGCTGTATTTATTTTATTTCGTCCTTGTCGGGCCCTCTCTTGACCAAAGGGGGCCGGCAATGCAGGGCGGCAACGCCTCAATCTGTGGCTCTGGATGCCCGGCACAAGTCCGGGCATGACAGACGAATAAATAACCAACGCCAAACCCATATCGTCATGACCCGGCTTGTCCGGATCATCCACGTCTTCTTTTGTGATCAGTTCAAGTCGTGGATGCCCCGCATGAAGCGGGGCATGACGGTTCATTGGGGTCGGTTGTCATGCGAGGCGCGTAAGCGACGACGCCATCCACTCAGCCTTCGCCGCGCTCCTCGCGCTTGGCGGCATTCCACAGCGCGTCCATTTCTTCAAGGGTGGAATCTTCCGGCCGTGCGCCCTTTTCGGCCAGCCATTCCTCAATCCGGCCAAAGCGACGGCGGAACTTCGCATTCGCCCGCCGCAAGGCTGCTTCCGGATCGACCTTCAGATGCCGCGCCAGATTGGCATAGACGAAAAGCAGATCGCCCATCTCGTCCTCCAGCCGGTCCGCATCGCCACCCTTGGCCAGCTCCTGCGAAACCTCAAGCATCTCTTCGTTCAGCTTGTCGATGACAAGCGAAATATCGGGCCAGTCAAAGCCGACACGCGCCGCCTTGTCTTGCAGCTTCACCGCCCGCACCAGCGCTGGCAGCGCATAGGGCACATCGTCCAGCAGGCTGGTTTTCGTCGGCTTGGGCTTGGCGGCTTTCTCGGCAGCCTTGATTTCTTCCCAGCGCCCCTTGACCGCGTCGGCGCCCCGCGTCTCTTCATCGCCAAAGACATGCGGATGACGGCGGATCATCTTTTCATTGATGGCCTGCACAACATCACCAAAGGCAAAGCTGCCTTCCTCGCTTGCCATTTGTGCGTGGAAAACAACCTGCAACAACAGATCGCCCAGTTCGTCGCGCAGCTCCGCCATATCGCCAAGCTCGATGGCTTCGGCGACTTCATAGGCCTCTTCAATGGTGTAAGGCGCGATGGATTTGAAATCCTGCTCCAGATCCCAGGGACAGCCGCCCACAGGCGCCCGCAACCGCGCCATGATCTCCAACAGCCTTTCGATGCGCTGGAGATCGCCTTGCAAGATGTTGTCAGACAAAGCGGACTTCCTCAGGACAAAATCGCATCAGCAACAAAGGGATTGTGTTTTCTCTCTTGTCCGAATGTCGAAAGCGGCCCATGCCCGGGCACAAAGGTCACATCATCGCCAAGCGGCCAGAGCCGCTCGCGAATGCTGTCAATCAATTGCTGATAATTGCCACGTGGCAGGTCAGTGCGTCCGATCGAGCCTTGAAACAGCACATCGCCCACCAGCGCGAGCTTCGCCCCGTCATTGAAGAAAATCACATGTCCCGGCGTGTGCCCCGGACAGTGATGCACATCAAAGCCGAGACCCGCCACCTCCACCTTGTCGCCTTCCTCAAGCCATCGGTCTGGCAGAAAGGCCCCGCATGGTGGAAAGCCGTATTGCGAGGCCTGATTGGGCAGCGCTTCAATCAGAAACAGCTCGTCCCGATGCGGACCTTCAATCGGAATGCCGAGCTGCCGGGCAAGATCGCCCGCCGCCGCCGCATGATCGAGATGCCCATGCGTCAGCAAAATCTTTTCAAGCGTAATGCCTTCGCGCTCGCAGATTTCCAGAATGCGTGGAATGTCGCCGCCCGGATCGCTGACCCCGCCGCGCATCGTCTCGTCATTCCAGAAGATCGTGCAATTCTGCTGGAAAGGGGTTACGGGCAGGACGGCGGCTTTAAGCGGCATGGGAGACACCCGGCAAGTGTTTGATGCCGGCAAAGTTAAGCCCTGCGGACGCGCCTGTCCAATGTGGCGCCCCGCACGTTGGGGAAATGACAAGGCCGGGTCATGATGCCTGTCATATGACGCTGATTTTTCAATCGCCTATCATGCCCGGACTTGATCCGGGCATCCAGCGTTACGGATTCAGGACGCGCCGCCGTGGATTGCCGGGTCAAGCCCGGCAATGACAATATTTGAAATATCCTGATTTGAAATATCCTGATCGTCATGCCCGGCTCATTCCAGCCCTTGATATTATGGCATGGTTACTGCCAATATATGACGGGGCGTTGAAGCAGGTCCGTTCAGCATGGTGGGAGTAGGGCCTTCCAGAATCAATATAAGGAATTATGCTGTTCCGCATATTGTGATGTTGTTTTTGATTGGGATTTTGCATGAGCGAGGCGCTGACCATTGACGGCCCGGAAAAGGATGGACGCAGACGCCGGGGTGAGAAAAGCCGCCGCCGGATTGCCGCCGCCATGCTTGAACTCATCAGCGAGGGCGAAATCTCGCCCCGCGCCGAGGATGTGGCGGCGCGCGCCGATGTCGGTTTGCGCACCGTTTTCCGCCATTTCGACGACATGGACAGTCTCTACCGCGAAATCTCAAATCACATTGCCGCCGAACTCATGCCCATCCTCAAAGAGCCCCTCTTGGTGGATAATTGGGGTGTCACGCTCAACCAGCTCATCGATCGTCGCGCCCGTGGCTTTGAACGCATGATGCCGTTTCGCATTGCCAGCGATGTGCACCGTCATCATTCCGAGTTCCTGAAGTTTGAGCATGCCGCCGTTCTCAGGCTGCTGCGCTCCAATCTGCGCGCCGCAGCCCCGGCCCGTCTTCGCGACGACAGGATCATGTTTGAGGCATTGGACATGATCTTGAGCTTTGATGCCTGGCGGCGGCTGCGCCTCGATCAGGGCCTCTCGGTCAGCCAGACGCGCAAGGCTGTCACGGAAGCGGCGCACGCGCTTACCGGCAAGTATCTCTGAGGCGGGCTGATGATTGTCATTCGCGGTACGGCGAAGGATCTGGGCGACGGTTTTGCGGTCGCCCGCGTTTTGCCCCAGATAGAGCGCCGCGCCGTCGGCCCCTTTGTCTTTTTCGACTATTTCGGTCCCTCTTATCTCCAGCCCGGCACCGGGCTGGACGTGCGGCCGCATCCCCATATCGGGCTTGCCACCGTCACTTATCTTCTCGAAGGATCACAGGTTCATCGCGACAGCCTCGGCACGGTCCAATCCATCGAGCCGGGCGATGTGAACTGGATGACGGCCGGGCGCGGCATTGTCCATTCCGAGCGCACCGCGCCTGAAGTTCGTGCTGCCGGTCACACCATGCATGGCATTCAGAGCTGGGTCGGTCTGCCGATGGCCTATGAGGAAACCGCGCCTGAATTTCATCACTTTCCCAAATCGGCGCTGCCAACAAGCGAGCAGGGCGGTGTCATGCTGCGTCTGATCACGGGCCATGCCTATGGCATGGTCTCGCCGGTCCGCACTTTCAGCCCGATCTTCTATGTCGATGCCGTCTTTGGGACAGGTGCCTCGCTGCCCATGACCACCGACCACCCTGAACGCGCCATCTTCGTGGTCGCGGGCGAAGTCTCACTCAGGGGACGGTCGCTCCAGGTCGGCGACATGGCCGTGCTGGAAGCGGGCGAGGCAGCCACCATGCAGGCAGATGCCAGCGCCCGCGCCATGTTGCTTGGTGGCGCGCCACTGGATGGCGGGCCGCGCCACATGTGGTGGAACTTTGTCTCAAGCTCCAGGGAGCGCATTAACCAGGCCAGGCTCGACTGGAAAAACCAGAAAATCGGCAAGGTTGCAGGCGATGACGAGTTCATCCCGCTGCCGGGCTGAGAAGCCCCTCAGCCGTGATATTGTCCGCCATCGCAGCGGATGATCGCGCCGGTTGTGAAGCTCGAAGCCGGGCTGGCAAGGTAGAGAGCCGTCGTCACAATCTCCTCAGGGCGCCCGGGGCGGCCCGCCATATTGTCAAAGCTCTTTCTCATTTCTTCCGGCCATGCCTTTGAAATATCAGTCAAAAAAGGTCCGGCCGAAATTGAATTGACGCGCACTTTGGGACCGAACTCCGCAGCCAGAGACACAGTCATGGCGTTCAGCGCGGCTTTGGCGCCGGAATAGGGCACCACATTGGGCATTGGCACCAGAGCGGCGGTCGAAGACGTGTTGATGATGACGCCACCAGCGCCTTCCATCATGCGCTTGCCGATATTGGCCGCCAGCCGGAAAGGGCCTTTGAAGTTCAGCGCGAGAATCTTGTCGAACCATTCCTCGCTGACGGCTGGCGACGGGATCGCAGGTGACATGCCGGCATTGTTGACCAGAATATCGACCCGGCCAAATTCCGCATAAGCGTCATCGGCCAGCCGGTCCATCTCAGCCCAGCGGCTCGCATTGACCGATAGGGCCAAGGCTTTCCGGCCCAGCGCCCGCACTTCGTCAGCGACAGCTTCGCAGGCCTCGATCTTGCGGCTGGCGATGATGATATCAGCGCCATTCCCGGCAAAGGCCAAGGCCATCTGGCGGCCAAGTCCGCGTGAGCCACCCGTGATGAGGGCAATTTTGCCGGAGAGGTCGAACAGGTTCTGCATTGGAATATCGGTCCCGTTTCTTGTTGTTTTGTGGGAGGGCATGGCCGATTTTCGGCGCATTCCGGCTTCATGGCCAGTCCGAATATCATATTACGTAACGCCGATAATATATATTATGGAGATAAATTGACGGTCAGGTCAAAGCCTCGCCGCCTCAGAGATCGAAGTCGAGCACCATGCCGTCATAACCCGGCACGACATGGCCCGGCAGTTCGCGCTTGAGCGTCGCGTAGTCGAGATCGATATGCATGTTGGTGAGCACGCCTTGCGTCGCGGATGACCGCGCAATCCAGTCAAGCGCCATGGCGACATGGGCATGGCTGACATGCGGCTTATAGCGCAGCGCATCGACAATCCAGCAGGTGATCCCGTCAATCAGGGCAAAGCTCTCATCGGGAATGCCGACCGTATCTGACGAGTAAGCCAGCGGCCCGAACCGGAAGCCGAGCGAGCGGATCGAGCCATGATCCTGATCGAAAGGCATCGCCACAATCGTCCCGCCTGCCCCGTCAATATGGATCGATTGGCCGACTGTGATGTGATGCGCATTTAAGATAGCTGGATAGCCCGTGCCTTCAATCGCTTCAAAACAATAGCGAAACTTCTGTTTGAGCGTCTTGGCGGTCGGCTCATCCAGCCAGCAATCCACGCGCCGCATATGGTTGATCGCCAGCATCCGCAGATCATCAATGCCATGGCTCTGGTCGGCATGGTCATGGGTGAAAACCACGCCATCCACCCAGTCAACCCCCGCATCAATGAGCTGCTCGCGCATGTCCGGCGAGGTATCGACCAGCACCGTCGTTTTCTGGCTCGGGTCCCTGTCCCATTGCTCGACCAGCAGCGAACAGCGCCGACGCCGGTTTTTGGGTTCCTTCGGATCACAGGCGCCCCAAAATCCGCCCGGCCCACCGATGCGTGGCACCCCGCCAGACGAGCCGCTGCCCAATAGGGTGGCGCGCATCTTCATGAGCGTTTCACCGCGTCGGCTGGAACGCGGGCAAACAGCCGCAGGAAATTGGCGGTTGTGGCGCTTGCCAGCGCATCAGCCGAAATACCTTTGATTTCAGCAAGTTTCGCGGCGGTGTGAACCACAAAACCTGGCTCGTTGCGCTTGCCGCGCTTCGGAATCGGCGCGAGATAAGGCGAATCCGTTTCCACCAGCAGCCGGTCAAGCGGTATGGACCTGGCCGTTTCTTGCAGCGCCTTGGCCGAGTTGAAGGTTACAATGCCGGAGAGCGAAATATAAAGCCCCAAATCAAGAGCAATATCAGCCAGTTGCTGGCTGGAGGTAAAGCAATGCAGCAAGGCCGGGAAGGTGCCCTTCGCCATTTCCGTGCGGAGAATGTCCGCCGTGTCGTCATCCGCCTCGCGCGTATGGATGACGAGCGGCAGTCCCGTTTCGCGCGAGGCCGCGATATGCGCAAGAAAGGCCCGCTTCTGCGCCTCGCGCGGCGCATGTTCGTAATAATAGTCGAGACCCGTCTCGCCAATGCCGACGACCTTGGGATGCCTGGCCATCTCGATCAGCGTTGCGGCATGGGTCTCCGGCTCGCTGTCAGCCTCATGCGGATGAATGCCGACCGTGCAGAAGACATGCGGAAACCGCTCCGCCACCGCCCTCACCCGGTCCCATTCGCTGACCTTGGTCGAAATCGTCACCATCAGCCCGACGCCAGCCGCATGCGCCCGCGCCACCACATCACCCACTTCCCCGTTGAAATCCGGGAAGTCGAGATGGCAATGACTATCAACGAGCAGCGGCAGGCTCATGGCTTGGCGGCCTCCGTCTCCACATAACGCGGGAACACGCCCTGCGGCACGGGCAGGCTCACGCCCGGCGTCAGCGGTGTCGCAAGATCGGCAAAGGAGCGCGCCTCGGTCGGCACAGCCAGGACATCGAGCAATCGGCCAATCGCGCCCGGCATCACCGGCTGCAACAGGATCGCACAGCGCCGCACCACCTCAGCCGTCACATAAAGCACGCTCGCCATCCGCGCCGGATCGGTCTTTTTGAGCGTCCAGGGCTCCTGTGCCGCGAAATAGCGATTGGCATCGCTCACCACATCAAAAACGCTCGTCACATAGCCATGCAGTTCCAGCCGCTCCATCTGGTCGCGCACCTTGTCGAGCAGCGCCGCCGATTGATCAAGCAGAGCCTGATCCTCGGCGCTGAAAGCCCCTGGCGGCGGCACCACTGCGTCGCAATTCTTGTTGATCATCGACAGCGAGCGCTGCGCCAGATTGCCAAGATCATTCGCGAGGTCGGCATTGATCCGGTTCACCACCGTCTCATGCGCATAGGAACCATCCGAGCCAAACGGCACTTCGCGGCAGAAGAAGTAACGGATCGGATCAACGCCATAAGTGTCTGTAATCGTGAAGGGATCGATCACATTGCCGACCGACTTCGACATTTTCTCGCCGCCGACATTCAAAAAGCCATGGCCGAAGACTTTTTCAGGCAAGGGCAGACCTGCCGCCATCAGCATGGCCGGCCAGATGATCGCATGAAAGCGCACAATGTCCTTGCCGATGACATGCACGTCGGCAGGCCAGAATCTGGTAAACAAATCAGCATCCACATGGGGATAGCCAACTCCCGTGATGTAATTTGTGAGTGCGTCAAACCACACATACATGACGTGGTCAGCATCGCCCGGCACTTCAACGCCCCAATCGAGCTTGGTCTTGGCGCGCGAGATCGACAGATCGGTCAGCCCGCGCTTCACAAAGGCAATCACCTCGTTGCGACGTGACGCAGGCTGGATGAAATCGGGATGGGCTTCATAATAAGCGAGCAGCTTCCCGGCATAGGCCGACAGGCGAAAGAAATAGGTGTTCTCCTCGAACCATTCGACAGGCGTTCCGGTCGGCGCAAACTTCCGGCCGCCCTCGCCCGTTGTCAGCTCGTCTTCGCCGTAAAACGCCTCGTCGCGCACCGAATACCAGCCCGCATAGGTGCCGAGATAAATGTCGCTGCCCTCCGGGCCCTTGTTTCCGGCGATCTTCGACCACAGCGCCTGACATGAAACCGCGTGCCGCGGCTCGGTCGTGCGGATGAAATCGTCGTTTGAAATTGTCAGGCGTTCCGCCATCGCCATGAATTTCGGCGCCATTTCATCGGCGAGTTCGCGCGCCGTGATGCCGCGCGCCCTGGCGGTCTGCACCATCTTCTGGCCGTGATCATCCACGCCGGTCAAGAACCGCACGTCATAGCCATCCAGCCGCTTGAACCGGGCAATCACATCCGTCGTGATCACTTCGTAAGCGTGGCCGATATGCGGTGCGCCATTGGGATAGGAAATGGCCGTCGTGATGTAGAAGGCCTTGCGCGCCGTCATCTGAGGAAGTCCCGATCTTTCGAGGTCACGCCCGCACGGACGCTCCAGCCACCGTTTCAAGCAGGGAAAAAGCGTTCAGGATCACCAGCTTGCGATCCGTGTTGAGCGCTTCGGCCCGGGCGATGGATTGGCTGATCTTTTCCCATACCTCGACCCAGCGATCAAGGCTCGCCCCGCCGGCCAGCCGCATCATGGCGGCGTTTTCGCCGCTGGCGCGTTCGCCGCCGGCAAGACCCGCGCCACAGCGGATCAGGCGTTGCAGCCAGTCCGTCAGCAATTCGCAGAAACTTTCGTAAGCCTCATCCGCGCCGCGTCGCGCCACTTTGTCGGCCAGCATATGCACCGCCACCATGTTGAGACGTGGCAGCGCGTTGAGAATGCCGGAGAGTTCGCGGTAAAGCGCCAGCCCGCCACCTGCGGCAATGCTCATCGCCCGACCGGCACTCCCCTCCGCCATCGCGGCAATATCGTCGCGCTCGTCCGGCGACACTTTCACATCGCTTTGCGACAACACCCGCGCAATCGCGTCGGGTGACAGCGGCGTCATCGCCAGCACCCGGCAGCGTGAACGGATCGTCGGCAGCAAGCGTCCGGGCTGATGCGAGATCAACAGGAAGAGACTGCGCGGAGGTGGTTCCTCAAGAACCTTCAACAGCGCATTGGCCGCGTTGACATTCATGTCATCAGCCGCATCGACAATCGCGACCCGCCAGCCGCCCGCGCCTGCGCTCAGGCCGAAAAAGCCAGCCGTGCGCCGCACCTCATCCACCGGCAAAACCGTTTTGAGGCGCTTCGCCTTGTCGTCATAGGGACGCCGCAAGACCAGGAGGTCGGGCGCGCTCTGCGCCTCCACCTGCCGGAACACATTGTCCTCTGGCGGGATCGAGAGATTGCGCGCCCCTGCCGCCCGCGCCATCGCCGGGTCGGGATAGCGCAGCGCAAACCGCGCCATGCGATAGGCAAGCGTCGCCTTGCCGATACCCTTGAGGCCGGTCATCAGCCAGGCGTGATGCATCCGCCCGCTCATATAAGCGTCAAAAAGGGCCTGTTCGCTCGCCTCATGACCTACGAGTTCAATGCTCTCGCGCGGATGAGGAAAGTCGCGCAGCCGGTCGCTTTCGGGAATCTCGGAGGCGGGAGCTTTCATGTCTTTTGGTACCACGCGCCGACCCATCCATCCAGACCGTCATGTCCCACCACTTAAATGTCATTGC
>Ga0209066_10001213_pt1 | contig 34951 bp, 30 predicted proteins | sample All_14_2_FD_187198 | JGI IMG/M metagenome (GOLD analysis project Ga0209066, IMG submission 187198) | Freshwater microbial communities in response to fracking from Pennsylvania, USA - Allegheny Zone_MetaG_DW_15 (SPAdes) (version 2) ... | reverse complement strand
AGGGCATGGCAGCGCTCGCCACACCAACCATCGAGGAGGCTCAACCGCTACAGATTACACCCAAGGCCGCCTGAAAATGCAGCCCGCTGGCCACACCCGATTTTACACCACATTGACGGACACGACCGGAAGGCTGGATCGCGGAAACCGGCCAGATCGACAGCAGCTACATCAAGGCCCACCGCTCTGCCGGTGGCGCAAAAGGGGGGCGCGGGCCAATGCCATTGGTATCTCGCGTGGCGGCAGGACAACGAAGATCCACGCGCTCGTCGATGTCCTCGGGCGACCACTCCGCCTCGTCCTGACGCCTGGCAACACGTCGGATGTGAAGGGAGCCGACCTGCTGATTGGCGAGACCATCGGCATGAAGCGGGTGATCGCCGACCGCGGCTATGATGCCAACCGCATAAGGGCCGCCCTGCGTGAACAGGGCACGATCCCGGTGATCCCCGGTCGTCGTAATCGAAAGCGCCCAATCCAATATGACGAACGCCGTTACAAGGACCGCTGGCGGGTCGAGGCCATGTTCTGCCGTCTCAAGGATTTCCGCCGGATTGCCACCCGCTACGACAAGCTCGCCAGAAACTTCCTGTCAGCCGTAAGCCTCGCCGCAGCCGTGGCCTTCTGGCTCTGAACGAGTCTGGACCCTAGACGAGTGAGGAGAGCGCCCCACACGTCAGTGGTGCGCGCAGCAACAGCTGGTCGTTTGCGCGAGATGCCATCGTGAGAACATCCTGCTTTGGCCGAACGTCCGGATTTCAGGCTTGTACCAGAAACGAAGCTTGCCGGTTCCGGAGAATTGCGGATGATCGGCTGCAGCCCGCGTGGCGAGGTTCGCCTCGGCCTGAAGGAGAAGCAACATGCGTCTAGCAACGCCGCTCAAGATCGCATCGGCAGTCGTCTTTGGTGCAGGACTAGCGACCTATGCGCGGTATCGCCGGGAAATGAGGCAACGGATCACTGCGCTGCCGCAAAATGCCATCGGCAGGTTGCAAGCGGGCGCTGCGGTGGCGGTATCGCGCATCATAGTACCGTGGTTACACAGATACAGGGCGGGGCACAGCTACAATACCCGACCGGGCCGGCCCAGCATCACTCCGAGCTGCAACGCAAATCAGTCCATTCCGCCGGACGTTTCGCAAGGGGGCTTGCCCATGCGTACGATTCTTCTGCCAGATATGAACTGGTTCCCCTGCTACCTAGAGAGCTACCTAGCGGAGCCGCACCGGTTCTCGCGAGGATCTTCGACTTGCCTAAGTTGCTAATATATAATGAGATTTTGGTGGACGCACTAGGGCTCGAACCTAGGACCCGCTGATTAAGAGTCAGCTGCTCTACCAACTGAGCTATGCGTCCATGCGGGCAGGAAGACCGCTTAAGGCCGGTTGGTGTCCGGCTAGGGCGCGGCGGGTAGCATGATCGGCGCGCTTTGCAAACACGAAATGCCAATGGACGCATTTTTTCTGTCGAAGCACCAACGGAATGCGGGGCGGTGGCCTTTGGCGCTCAGTTCCAGCTACGTGTCGCCTGCTCGCGCGATCGATCTATCGCCATGATGATGCCCACGCAGAGCATCACGGTCAGCATCGACGATCCACCATAGGACATGAAGGGAAGGGGGATGCCCACCACCGGGGCCAGACCCATGACCATAAGCATGTTTATGGCGACGTAGAAGAAGATTGTGGTGGTCAGGCCTGCAGCCACCAGTCGAGCGAAGCGGTCTTGAGTCTGCAGCGCCACGCGGATGCCCCAGCGGAACAGCAGGCCGAACGCTACGATCAGCGCGATGCCCCCCATCAGGCCCCACTCCTCTGCCATGGTGGCGAAGACGAAATCGGTATGGCCTTCAGGCAGATAGTCGAGATGGCTCTGTGTGCCGTTGAGGAAGCCCTTACCGAAGATGCCGCCGGAACCGATCGCGATCTTGGACTGGCTGATGTGATAGCCGGATCCCAGTGGATCGCTTTCCGGGTCAAGGAAGATGAGTACGCGTTTCTGCTGATATTCGTGCAGGAAGCTGAAAGCGATGGGGATCGCGGCGGCGATAGCTAGGCCCGAGCCGATGAAGAGGCGAAGCGGCAGGCCGGCGAGGAACATGACCGTGACGCCGCCAGCCGCGATCATGGTCGCCGTGCCGAGGTCCGGCTGCACCAGCACCAGCGCCCATGGTACGCCGATCAGCACCAGCGCAGGCCATATGGCGTTCCAGCGGCGCAGTTCGCCGAGCGGCAGGCGCGCGTAGAATTGCGCCACGGCGATCACGATCGCGGGTTTCATGAATTCGGAGGGTTGAAGCTGCATGAAGCCAAGGTTGATCCAGCGCTGACTGCCGCCCGCCACGCCGCCGATCAGTTCGACCAGCACCAGTGCAATCAGGATTGCAGCATAGGCTGGGAAGGCGACAGCGGAGATCAGTTCCAGCCGTATCCGCGACAGCGCTAGCGCCATGGCCAGGAAGATCATGAAGCGGACGCACTGGTTGATGGCCCAGGGCGTCATGCTGCCGCCAGCTGCGCTGTAGAGCACCACCGTACCAAAAGTGGCGATCGCCGTCAGCAGGAGGATGATGGGCCACGGCAGGCGCGCGATCGGGGCGGGGACCATGCTCATAGTTCCGGCCCGTCGCCTTCGGCTGTAGCGTTCGCTGCGGGGGCAGCAGCGCTTGCATTGGCAGTGGTGTTCACATGTTCGGCAGCATTGGCTGCTTCCGGCGCGACTTCACCCTTTTCAATCGCCCTGGCAAGCCGGAAGGCCGCCATTTGTCGTCCAAGGCGTTCGGTCGGCGTGCCGCCCCAACCTTTTTCCAGCGTCTCAAGCTTCTCCATCGCCTTGGCCGGATCGAACAGATACGTCATCGTGTCTGCCGCAATCATCGGCGCGTCCTCGATACGGTTGGTGTGGCCGCCATGTTCGATGATGCAGCCGATTGCGTAGCGGGGATTGTCGAAGGGGGCGAAGCCCTGGAACAGAGCGTGGTCGCGCAGCTTGAAGGGCAGGGAGGCGTTGCCGCGCACGCCGCCGGCGCGTTCCGCCATGGTGATACGGCGCACCTGAGCGGTGCCAGTCTTTCCCGCCATTAACACATTGGGGATAGTCATGCGGGCCGCGCCGCCGGTGCCGCCGCCATTGACCACTGCGCTCATCGCATCGCGGATCGTCACCAGATGTTCCTGCGCCACGCCGGGGATCATGGGAGCATCATTTCGCTGGCCGTGCATGAAATTGGGCATCAGTTGCCGTCCGGTGGCAAGGCGCGCCGCCATCACCGCCATCTGCAGCGGATTGATGAGCATGTAGCCCTGGCCGATCGTGGCGTTGACGGTGTCGTACACCTGCCATTCCTTACCGTATTTCTTCAGCTTCCACGCCGGGTCGGGCACGGTGCCGTAGGACTGGCTGGGGAAGGGCAGCGGGAATTTCTGGCCCATGCCGACGCGCCGCGCCATGTTGGCGATGCGGTCCATCCCGATGCGCTGGGCCATCTGGTAGAAATAGATGTCGCAGCTTTGCGCGATCGCGCCGCGCATGTTGAGCGGGCCGTGGCCGCGCCGCTTGTGGCAGTGGAACAGCGTGTTGCCGACACGGATCGCACCGCCGCAACTGACCGTTTCCTGTGGCCCGACGCCTGCCTCCAGCAGCGCCAGCGCCACCATCGGTTTTACCGTCGATCCGGGGGGGTAGAGGCCCTGCAGCGTCTTGTTGCGCAGAGGAACATGATCGTCCTTCGACAGCATTTCCCATTCCAGATGGCTGATGCCGTCGGAAAAGCTGTTGGGATCGAAACTGGGCATGGATGAAAGCGCCAGCACATCGCCGGTCTGGCAATCGATGACCACCACCGATCCGCTTTGCGTGGCGAGGCGGCGGCCGGCATATTCCTGCAAGCCCGCGTCGATGGTCAGGCGGACGGTGTGGCCGGGCGTGTCGGGCCGCGTCGTGAGTTCCCGAACTACCTTGCCGCGTGCGGTTACTTCCACGCGCTTCGCGCCGGGCTTGCCTGTCAGTTCCGCATCAAAGGCCTTTTCGAGGCCATCCTTGCCTAGCTTGAAGCCGGGCGTGATCAGCAAAGGATTGCGGTTCTTTTCATAATCCTTGGCCGACGGTGTGCCAACAAAGCCGAGCAGGTGCCCGACCGTGGCGCCGGCCGGATAGTGGCGCGAAAAGCCTTGGGCAGGCGCCACGCCCGGCAGGTCGGGCAGACGTAGCGAGATCGCGGCGAACTGTTCATAATTGAGTCCGTCGGCGACCTGCACCGGCTGGAAACCGGCTGCCTTCTCCAGATCATCCTCGATCCGCTGCACTTCGTCCGATGGTAGTGCCAGCAGCGTGGCAAGCGCGGCGATCGTAGCGTTCTTGTCGCGGACGCGGTCGGGAATGAGGTCGACGCGAAAATCGGTGCGATTGTTTGCCAGCGGTTTGCCGTTACGGTCGATAATCCAGCCGCGGCGGGGCGGGATCAACGTCAGATTGACGCGATTGCTTTCCGACAACAGCTGATATTTTTCGTTCTCGGCGACACTGATCCATGCCATGCGCCCTGCCAGCAGCGCGCCTATGGTCGCCTGAATCCCTCCCAGAACCATGGCGCGGCGCGCAAAAGAGAAGGATTGGGTAGCGGGAGTGACGATCCTGGAGTCTGTGTTCCGGAACTTCATGCCATGATGCGCCAGCGATCCAGCCACGCGCATTGTCGCGCGACGAAGGGGAATAGCAATGTGGACCAGACGATCTGAGGCAGGATCAGGTCAATCGTTCCCCCGCCGCCGGTCAGCCGTGCGAACAGGAGCCCGCCCGACAGGCAGACGATAATGGCAATCGCAGCGATAAGCCAGTCCTGCCAATAGTCGCGCCAGAGCAGACGGCGTTCGCTGGAGTCTATGGCGATCAGCGTGACGGTCCACAGGAACATGGCGCTGCCGAGCGGCTGCCCGCTCATCAGATCGTCGAACAGGCCTAGCGGAAGGGCGATCCACGCCTGCCACAGTTCCGGGCGCAGCAGCCGCCACGACAGCAGCAACAGCAGGCCCACGGGCGGCATGACCGGTGATTGCGCGATGATGGGTAATGCCGTCAGCATGGACCCCAGCATGACGCTGATGACTGGCGTCCCTTCCAGCCGGAAGCGGGACGGGTCGTTGCCGAGCCGCGGTCCCTGCGGGATCATGGCGTTGCTCTGGCCGTATTGTTGGAAGCCGTCGGAGGTGTGGCAGCAGCAGGGGGCGTCGTCGCGGCGGGCGTTGCAGGCGATGCGTCGGTGTTGGGGTGGAGCGATGCTGCAGCTGATGGCGTTTCGGGGCGTGAGACGCTGACCTCATAAGGGCGCTGCACCATCACAGCCTCGACACGCGCCGGGTTGGCGAGCGGGACGCCGATAGCGATATCTCCCCGGATGCGGACAACGATCGCGACCGGGATATTGGGCCGGTAGAGGCCACCGATTCCAGAGGTCACCATCACGTCACCGGGTTTGAAAGGATTGTTGCCCGCCGTCAGTGGCCGGATCTCGACCGATCCGTCATCACGGCCGGTGGAGATGGCAGCGATGTCGTCCTTGGCGCGACGTACCGGAACGACATTGCTGCTGTCCGTCAGCAAGAGCACTTCGGCCGTGTTGATGCCGGATGTGTAGATGCGCCCGACCAGCCCCTCCGGCGCGCGTACGGGCATGCCCGGCTGCACGTCCTGCGCTTTGCCTGCGTTCAGGCGCGCGAAGCGGCGCGTGCTGCTGGCGGATGAACTTATGATGCGGGCGGCGACGACCTCATCCTTTTCCGCCTCGACGAGCTTCAACAACTTCTTGAGGCGGATATTTTCCTGCTGGATCGCGGCTGCTTCGATCAGCCGCGTGCGGTTGATGTCGACCTGGCGGCGCAACGCCGCATTCTGTGATCCGGCGTTGATGTAGGCGACGACCCATTCGTCCGCCGACCCGACACCGCGCACCAAACCCTTCAGTGTCGCAGAAATCGGGCGCGTGATTTCGGCCGCGCCACCACGGATAACGGCAAAACCTGTGGGATCAAAGATAGCGACGCCGATCAGCAGCAGCCCGATCAACGCTCCAGACACGGCCACCACGTAACTGGCGAACAGGCTGTACTGCGCTTTCCGGTTGTGCCCGGGGCGTCGGCTGGGAGGCCGCGCCATGACCTGCCCCCTTCCTTACGCCGTCTGCAGGACACCTCGGAACATGGGATCCTCCATCGCGCGGCCGGTGCCGATGGCGACGCAGGTCAGCGGATCCTCCGCGACGGTAACGGGCAGGCCAGTCTCGTCGCGCAGCTCATCGTCCAGCCCCTTCAGCAGCGCGCCGCCGCCGGTGAGCACGATGCCCTGATCGACGATGTCCGCCGCCAGTTCCGGCGCGGTGTTTTCCAGCGCGATGCGCACGCCCTCGACGATGGTGCCGATTGGTTCCGCGAGCGAATCCGCGATCTGGCCCTGGTTGATCGTGATTTCCTTGGGCACGCCGTTCACCAGATCGCGGCCCTTGATGTGGATGGTCGCGCCGACGCCGTCCTCGGGCGCTTGTGCCACGCCATATTCCTTCTTGATGCGCTCGGCCGTGGCTTCGCCGATCAGCAGGTTGTGGTGGCGGCGGACATAGGAGACGATCGCTTCGTCCATCTTGTCCCCGCCCACACGTACAGACGTGGTGTAGGCGAGGCCGCGCAGCGAAAGCACCGCAACCTCGGTGGTGCCGCCGCCGATATCGACGACCATCGATCCGATCGGTTCGGTCACGGGCATGTCGGCGCCGATCGCGGCGGCCATCGGCTCCTCGATCAGGAACACCTGGGACGCGCCGGCATTGCTGGCGGCGTCGCGGATGGCGCGGCGCTCGACCGAGGTGGATCCGGAGGGAACGCAGATCACGATTTCCGGGAAGCGCCAGGGGCGCGACTTGCCGCCATGCACCTTGGTGATGAAGTGCTTGATCATCTGCTCGGCCACGTCGATGTCGGCGATGACGCCGTCGCGCAGCGGGCGGATGGCCTCGATCGAATCCGGCGTCTTGCCCATCATCAGCTTGGCGTCGTCGCCGACCGCCTTCACGCGCTTGATGCCGTTCAGCGTCTCGACCGCCACCACAGACGGCTCGTTAAGGACGATGCCGCGACCGCGCACATAGACGACCGTGTTGGCGGTCCCCAGATCGATCGCCATGTCCTGGGAGGAGAATTTGAACAAACGCGAGAAAACCGACATGCTATTCCCTGTCTCACCGTCCGGCCCATATGCGGAGTCGTGACGCTCTATCTACCCGGCCTGCGTGCGCAGGACACCCTGCGGACACAAAAAAAGATGCGTTGCGGGTCGCGGAAAGCGACCGCTTCGTCTAGTCATCTGTCAATGTCAATACGCCGCCTCCCGGAGCATCTGGTCAACCGCATTGCTGCGGGCGAAGTGGTGGAAAGGCCAGCCAGTGCGCTGAAGGAGCTGGTCGAAAATGCCGTGGACGCCGGTGCGTCCCGAATCGGGATTCGGTTATCGAACGGCGGGCTCGATCTGATCGAGGTAACGGATGACGGATGCGGCATGAATGCGGCCGACATGGCGCTGGCACTGGAGCGGCACGCGACTTCCAAACTGCCGGACGACGCTATCGAGAATGTCGCCACGCTGGGTTTTCGTGGCGAGGCGCTCCCGTCGATCGCCAGCGTGGCGCGGCTATCGATCGAGAGCCGGGCGGGCGCAAGCGGTGAAGGGTGGCAACGTGTGGTGGACAATGGCGTGGTTGCGGCGGAGGGGCCGGCAGCCGTGCCGCCCGGCACGCGTATCCGTGTGGAGCAGTTGTTTGCGCGCGTGCCGGCGCGGCGTAAATTCTTGCGATCGGCGCGCTCGGAATATGCCGCGTGCCTGGACGCGATTCGGCGGCTGGCGATGGCGCGGCCCGATATCGGCTTCAGTCTGGAGCATGACGGGCGGCGGTCGCTGGGCGTGCAGGCGGGCGAAGGGCGGGAGGATCGCGTCGCCGCGCTGACGGATCGGGCGCTGGCGGACAATCATGTCGTTATCGGCTTCGAGCGGGACGGGGTTATGCTGTCCGGTGTCGCGGGGCTGCCGACCTATCATCGTGGTGTTGCCGACCATCAGTTCCTGTTCGTGAACGGACGGCCGGTGCGCGACCGGCTGCTGGCTGGAGCGGTACGCGCAGCCTATGCAGACCTGCTGGCGCGCGACCGGCATCCGGTGGTGGCGCTGTTCATCGACATGCCGCCAAGCGAAGTCGACGTGAACGTCCATCCCGCCAAGACCGAGGTGCGCTTTCGTGAACCCGCGCTGATCCGGGGCATGATCGTCGGCGGGTTGCGACGGGCGCTGGACGAGGCCGGGTTCCGGTCCGTGCAGCGGCCGGACCCTACGGCGCTGGGCGCGTGGCAACAGGAGCCGATGGCTCCGCGTCCGTCGCCCACGCCGATCGGGTCAATGCCGATCTTTGACGCACTGGTCGCCGACCGGTCCAGCTATGGCGTGCAGGACCGGCGTCCGACCTTCATTACGCCGCCGCCGATGGCGCGCGCCGAACCAGCCGCACAACTGCCGCCGCAGGCCGAGACTTTCCCGCTGGGCGTGGCCCGCGGCCAGGTGGCCAAGACCTATATCGTCGCGGAGGCGGAGGACGGCCTTGTCATCGTCGATCAGCATGCCGCGCATGAGCGGCTGGTGCTGGAGCGAATGCGGCGCGCGCTCGACGGCGCGGGCGTGGCGAGCCAGGCACTGCTGTTACCTGAAGTCGTGGAACTGGATGAACCCGCCTGCGACCGGCTGGAGGCGCGGATCGAGGAACTGGCCGAATTGGGCCTCGTCATCGAGCGGTTCGGACCGGCGGCGATGTTGGTGCGGGCGAGCCCGGCGATGCTGGGGAATGGCGATGTCGTTGGCCTCGTCACAGATCTGGCGGATGATTTGGCCGCCTATGACACTGCCCTGTCGTTGAAGGAGCGGCTGGATCATGTCGCAGCGACGATGGCCTGTCATGGATCGGTGCGGGCAGGGCGCGTGCTGTCGGTGGCAGAGATGAACGCGCTGCTGCGTGAAATGGAGGTCACCCCCCATAGCGGCCAATGCAATCACGGCCGCCCGACATGGGTGAAGCTGGGCCATGGCGATATTGAGAAGCTGTTCGGTCGGAAATAAAGGGGGGGCTTCTCGCGGCCGCTCAGCGCTGCCACGCTGGTTGCGGATCGTCGGACAGGCGCACAATCGGGCGGCTGAACGCTACACGGAAACTGCTGCCCGGTTGAAAGCCGCCGGTCCAGAAATTGCCTGTCACGCTTAATGATAAAGTCGCATAGTTTCCGTCATCGGGTAGACGAAACGGCTTGGTTGCGAGCCAATAGGTGCCTCTGCCGGGATTGGGATATTGACCCAGTTCGACGCTGTTGAACTGCGGACTTTCCAGTTGCCCTGCAATGGCCTGCAGCGTCATTGTACCAGAGCTGTTGGCGAGTGTCGCCGTCAGCGACCAGTGCGCCGTGGGCGCATTTTCCGCAGCGTCCACCAGAACATAAGCACGCACCCACGCGCCTGGTGCCGCCTGTTGCGGCGTTAGCGCCAGCCTCGGGAATGTGAGCAGGGTCTGGTCCCAGGCGGCGGTGGAGCCTGGCGAGACTGTGATGACCTGCTTTGCAAGGCTCGCGTCCGTGTCGTCCTTCGAGGCGACCTGCGTCGATCCCCCGCCGGCGCGCGTCATGCCTAACTGCCAGCCGGTCGCCACCTGTCCTGCAGTCTGCGCGCCGCTCCGTTGTCCGTTGGTTCCCGCCAGGCTGTATGTGGAGGCTGGCAGCAGGTTGTCGGTCGTTGGCGACTGATTGAACACCGTACCGGATGCGATGACCTGGTCGATGGCGGGCGTCAGGTATTTGGTCTTCACAAGATGAACACCGGCCGGATTCAGGTGGACGCCGCTTTCCCCCTCCGCAAAAAGTTCCGGGCGCACGCCATCGCCATCGGGCTTCGCAAGATCGTCATAAGGGTCGAGAACTGCTGCCACGCCTTGCCGACCTGTCTGCTGGCGTATCCATGCGTTGACGTCGCGTACGGTCTGGTGACGCGCGTCACCGACTGGCCAGTCTCCTCGCGGATATAAGGTCGACAAAATGACCCAGGCGCCATTCGATGCGAAGGACTCGATGATACGATCGAGCTGGCCGGTGACATAGCTGGCGGAGGCCGGAGCGCTGCCGCCGTCGCCTGAACTGATCGAGTTTGTGCCGCAATTGACCACGGCGACTTCCGGGGCGTGCGCGACGATGGATGCGAGGCGTGCAACGGCGCCGTCCAGGTGCTCTCCGTCAATACCTTGATTGGCTCCGGTCAGTCGGGAGCCATAAATGCCGTTCTGGACTGCGGCCGCCGGGTCGTACCAGCTATCGAAATTGAAGCGCGGGTCGGATTGCCACGCCGCTTCCAGCAGCCCTTTCTCCGTTGACGACAGCGCATTGTCGGCCACGAAATTGTTGAACGAGGAATGGCTGTCGCAAAATGCCATGACGCGGGCGCCGACGGACAGGGGAAGGGGCGGCATGTTTGCCGAAGGCGGTGTCGGCGTTGGTGTCGGTGCAGGCGTGGGTGTCGACGTTTCGCCCGAGCCGCTCGAACCCGTTCCGGAATCGCTCTTGCAACCTGCTGTAGCGAAAAGCGCGATGGAACTGCATCCGGCAATGACAAGGGATAGCACGCGGCCGACATCATGCTTCATTCACTGTCCTCAGGTGTCGTTTTGGGGATTGTGCATCAAGCACCGTTAACCAAGAATTTTGCGCAACATGCTGGAATTAAAGCAAATTTGACACGGTGCGATCCCTCCGTTGATCATGCCAAACCCGGCATGTCGACGCATATTCGGGTGTCTGGCCGATCGTCCGGGGGCGGTCATGACTTTGGTGGAAGGGAGAAGGCTATGATCGGCGTGAACGCGGAGTCGACGGCAACGGCTGGCCCCGTCTATCAGGGACCAGAAAGGCAAAACTTATGAGCGATGGCGCCCATGGCACCTGTTGAAGACGATACGGAACGACGTGGCCTGGCTGCGGTCTGGCACAGGCATAGCGGCGTGATCATCGGCGTTATCGGCCTGATCGCCTGGCTGGCCATGCTGTGGTTCATGTTCGGTGACGTGCTTTGACAGAGCATGTCGAACACGCCGCATTTCCATGCCTTTGGGCGGTCAATGGTCCTGTCGGAAAAGGCTTTCCAGTCAGCTTCGGCGAAGCGGGCTATACCGCGACAATAGCGGTTCCGTCATAGGCGGCCTCGTCCAGCAGACCTTCTCGTTTCGCCACTACTGTTGCAACCAGCGCCTGTCCTGCGACATTGACGGCGGTCCGCCCCATATCCAGGATCGGGTCGATGGCCAGCAGCAGGCCCACACCTTCGAGCGGAAGGCCGAGTGTCGACAGGGTGAGCGTCAGCATCACTACCGCCCCGGTCAGTCCCGCCGTCGCAGCCGAACCCAGCACCGATACCAGCACGATCAGTGCATAATCGATGCCGTGTAGCGGCACACCGTAGAAACCTGCGACGAAGATCGCCGAGATCGCAGGATAGATCGATGCGCATCCATCCATCTTCGTCGTCGCGCCCAGCGGGATGGCGAATGCGGCGTAGGTGCGATCCACGCCCAGCCGTTCTGTCACGGTTTCGGTTACCGGCATCGTCCCCATGGACGACCGGGAGACGAAGCCAAGCTGGATAGCTGGCCATGCCGTCGCGAAGAAACGCAGCGGGCTGAGCCCATGCAGCAGCAGCAGCGCCGGATAGACGAGCAGCAGCACGATCGCGAGCCCCAGATAGATCGCACCGGTAAACGCGCCGAGCTGTGCCAATGCTGCCCAGCCATAGGTCGCCACGGCCTTGCCGATCAGGCCCGCCGATCCGATCGGCGTCAATCGGATGATCCAGCGCAGTACGGTACGGGTGACGGCCAGTAGAGACTGGACGAACGCCAGAAACGGTTCCGCCTTTTCCCCCGTGCGGATTGCAGCAATGCCGATGGCGATGGAAATCACCAGCAGTTGAAGGATGTTGAATGACAGGGCGGTAGTCGCCTTCCCGTCGTCGGACAGCTTGGTTGAGGCTTCAAGACCAAAGCTGTTGCCGGGCACCAGTCCCTTCAGGAAGTCGAGCCATCCGCCCACCGATTTGGGCGCCGCTGGGGTTAGCCCCGCGCTTTGTGCGCCCAGGCCCGGGTGCACGATTACGCCGATGGCGATCCCCACGACCACAGCGATCAGAGCCGTGATCGCGAACCACAGCAAGGTCTGTCCTGCAAGGCGCGCGGCATTGTCGAGTGCGCGCAGGTTGGCGATGCTGGCAACGATCGCCGCGAACACCAGCGGCGGGACAATCGCTTTCAACAGTGAGACAAAGATGGTGCCGACCGTGGTCAGTGTTTCCGTCAGCCAGTTCGGGTCGCCAGCAATCGTCGGCCCCATACGCTGGGCGATCAGGCCAAGGACCAGCCCGGCCACCATGCCGACCAGCACCTGAAACCCGAAGCTGCGATAGTTTACTGTCATGCGGATCGACCTTTTATATACCATGCGTTCGGCGGGGACGCAGATGGCGACATGCGCGCGCATTTGCGCCCAATCTTTTCTGCGTGCCCGCAAAGCACGGATAAGGTCGACCTCTTTCCGCGGGTGTCTTCCCCATGCCACGACGGTCGTGGAAGCGCAATTGTCGACTAAAGTCGTAGAATTTCGTCGCAGCCATGCCGGACTCCCTCCCCACGCGGCGATAAGCTGCATTCGGGGCGCGGCATGGGAACGTGCGGCATGAACAGGGTGACAATGAAATCGGGATCGTTCGGCGTGCCCCGGCGTCAGCGGGCGCCGCGGCAAAAGCTGGTCATGCCTGCGCGCATGCTCAACGATAATGTCTGGTTTGATATCGTGGTCCGCAATGTCTCGCCGGAAGGGGCTATGGCCGAAGCTGCCGTGCCGCCTCCATCTGGATCCTATGTGGAGATTCGACGCGGGCGTTTCAGCATCGTCGCACGCGTCGTATGGCGTACGGGTTCGCGGTTCGGCCTGCATTGTGCTCGCCGGCTGGACGTCGATGCGCTTTTGGCGGAGCCGTGTTATGACCATGACATGACCTGCCCTGTGCGGCGGGGGCTTTCGGATCGCGTCGGGCGTGTCGTCGCGCATCTTCTCCGTCGGCGCAGGCTGGGCGCAATGCAGTTGGGGCTGTGGGCTGGCCTGTGCGTAGCGGTGGGCTTCGCTGCGCTGGCCGATATGCGGTTGCCCGCCGTGCAACAGGCTCAATCTGCATATCCGGCACCCTGATCCGCTTGGCCAGCCGTGCGCGCCACTTGCAGGAACCGTTGGTCGGGATCATCATCCCGTTCATGACAGAACAGCATCTGCATCCTCATGTCTTATGATGCCGTCATCATCGGTGCAGGCCATAACGGACTTGTCTGTGCATTTTACCTGGCCCGTGCGGGTTTGAGGGTTCGTATCCTGGAGCGGCGCGCTGTTGTCGGCGGTGCGGCGGTTACGGAAGAGTTCCATCCAGGCTTCCGCAACAGTGTCGCCAGCTATACCGTCAGCCTGCTTCAGCCCAAGGTGATCCGCGACATGAAGCTGGCGGATCATGGCTATCGCGTGATCGAACGGCCCATCTCAAACTTTCTCCCGCAGGAGAACGGGGATTACCTGAAGCTCGGTGGCGGCCTTCAGCGCACCCAGGCCGAATTCCGTCGTTTTTCGGTGAGGGACAGCGAAGCTCTCCCCGCCTATTATGACGCGCTGGAAAATGTCGCCAACGTGCTGCGTGGGCTCGCATTGAAGGCGCCGCCCAATGTGGGCGAGGGGGTTCGCACGCTGGTCGACGGCGCGCTGCAGGGGCGCCTGCTGGCGAAGCTGCCGCTGGAGCAACAGCGCGACGTGCTGGATCTGTTCACTAAGTCCGCCCGTACGGTACTCGATAGCTGGTTCGAGAACGAAGCCATCAAGGCGGCGTTTGGTTTCGACGCTGTCGTCGGCAACTATGCCTCGCCCGATACGCCGGGCAGCGCCTATGTCCTCCTTCACCACGTCTTCGGCGAAGTGAATGGCAAGAAGGGCGCTTGGGGGCATGTGGTTGGCGGCATGGGATCGATCACGCAGATCATGGCGCGCATCGTACTCAGCATGGGCGTGGAAATCAGCCTGGAAAGTCCCGTCGCGCGTGTGTTGGTGGACGGTGACAGGGTGGGCGGCGTACGGCTGGAAAGCGGCGAGGACGTCCCTGCACGCCGGGTCATCGCCAACGTCGGACCAAAGCTGCTGTACGAGCGAATGATGCAGCCTGGCGACCTGCCACCCGACTTCATCAAGCGCATCCGTGCCTTCCGCGCCGGCTCCGGCACGTTTCGTATGAACGTGGCGCTCAGCGACCTGCCGCGCTTTACCTGTCATCCCGAACCGGGTGAGCATCACCAGTCCGGCATCATCATCGCGCCGACGCTGGACTATATGGACCGCGCCTTTCTCGATGCGAAGCGCGATGGCTGGTCGAAAGCACCGATCGTGGAGATGCTGATCCCTTCGACCGTGGACGGCAGCCTTGCCCCTCCGGGACAGCATGTGGCAAGCCTCTTCTGCCAGCAGTTTGCGCCGGAATTGCCTGACGGGCGTGACTGGGATGACGAGGAACAGGCGGCGGCCGACACGATCATCAACACAGTGGAAAAATACGCTCCCGGCTTCCGTGCCTCCATCCTCGCCCAGACGCGATTGAGTCCAAAGGGGCTGGAACGGACCTTCGGGTTGGTCGGCGGCGACATCATGCACGGTAACATGACACTGGACCAGTTGTGGGCTGCGCGGCCCGTACTCGGCCATGGCAGCTATCGAGGTCCGATGCGCGGGCTCTACATGTGCGGCGCGGGCACGCATCCGGGCGGCGGGGTGACCGGCGCACCGGGACATAATGCAGCTCGCGCGGTGCTGGCGGACGGAAGCTGGTTCGGGCGCAGAGGGTGAAACGCGTGCCGCGATTTGAATGCTTTTGATGGACAGGAGCGCGCCAGCAATTGCTTCTGTCGGCGATTATCGTGGACGATGTGGTTGATATAGCTTGGCTCTGTCCAGTCAAACGCAGATGAACACATCGATGCGGCGCAATAGTTCAGCGTGTTTAGACGTGATTTTAAGATTTGGCTCCTGTAATTCCGGAGTTCAAGGCGCTTTTGCGGGGGAAATATTGTTGAAGCATATGATGATGGTGTTCGCAATCGGTGCGGGCAGCGCAATCGGCGTGGCTCATGCGGGCGACATGCCTCTCTATGAAGCTGCGCCGGCATGGGTGACTGCGGCTCCGCTTAAGGGCGACGGCCAAGCCTATGCGCAATCACCCGCTCTCGTCATTTTTGACATTCAGCAGCGTATGGAAAACGGCGTGCTGTGGGCGTATTCTGACACAGCGACCCGCATAGCTTCGGCAGAAATGCTGGCCCAAGCCGCAACGATCGCCATCCCTTGGATGCCGGACAAGGGCGATTTTATTGTCCACGAACTGTCCATTCTGCGCGGCACGGAACACATCGATCTGCTGGCGCGAGGTCAGAAATTCACCATACTTCGCCGAGAGGAGGCGATGGAACAGCGTGAACTGACGGGCATCCTCACAGCGACGCTTGCGGTGGAGGGCCTGCAGGTGGGGGACATATTGCGCGTGCGCGCGTCGGTGACGGCCAGGGATGCTGCGTTGGGCGGAAACGTGCAGTCAGTGATGCCCATATTGGCGACCCCCATGGTCGCTGAATTTGGACGCCTTCGATTTTCCTGGCCGACGACCGCTGCGCCGAACTGGAAGCTGTTGGCCGAAGGGGTCAAGGCTGTACCGGTGCGTCAGAATGCCTATACAGAACTGACGATTGCCCTTCCTGCGGCCAAGCAGCCGGAGATGCCGTTGGACGCTCCGGCACGCTTTCGTCATCCGCCTCTGATTGAACTGGCGACCTTCAAGGACTGGGCGGATGTGTCGAAGACCATGGCGCCCCTCTATTTTACCGACAATCTTATAGCTGCCGATGGTCCGATCGCTGCCGAAGTCGCCCGCATCATGGCTGCCGAGCCTACAAAGATCGGTCGTGCGGCCCGCGCACTGGAACTGGTCCAGGACAAGATTCGCTACTTTGCGGTCGGTATGGACGGTGGAAATTATGTGCCGCAAAGCCCGGCGCTCACCTGGGAAAGGAGATATGGCGACTGCAAGGCCAAGACATTGCTGCTCCTGGCCATCCTTCGTGCGATGGATATCGAAGCCGAGCCCGTGGCGGCTCATGTGGGGCTGGGTGACTTCGTTGCTGATCGGCTGCCTAGCCTCGCGGCCTTCAATCACATCCTGGTGCGTGCGGTCATTGATGGTGAGAGCCTATGGCTGGATGGTACGCATACTGGCACGCGTCTTGCCGATTTGCGGGACACGCCGCCGCTCTACAATGTGCTTCCTTTGCGCGCCGAAGGCGCTGCCTTGCTCAAGGTAGAGATGCACGCCGATGCGCGGCCCGTCATAGACATCAGCCTTGACGCTGATGAAAGCGCAAGTGTCGATTTACCCAGCGCCTTCGAAGCGACCGCCGTCGTACACGGAGAGGCTGCGGCGATGTTGAAACTCGCCAAGGCGCAACTGGCTGAAAAGGAACAACGCGAGGTCGCTGCGGCGTTTCTCCAACAATTTGTGGGAACCGGGCAATTTGCCGACGTTGCTATGTCGATCGATGCACCGACGGGCGATGTAACCATAAAGGGACGCGGCGTTACGACAACCAACTGGTTCACGGAAGAGCGCCGCCGCAAGCGATACCTGTCTCGCATCATCAATATGGTGTCCTTCTCTCCGGATCGTAGCAAGGCCACCTGGGCCAATGTTCCTGTCACGGTTCCAGAGCCCGCAGGTATGATCTACCGCCTCCGCTTGCGGCTTCCGCAAAATGGTGTGGGGTTTGCGATCGATGGCAAGCCTGCGATCCAAACGCGCGTCGCGGGCTACAATATCGCGACAATGACGGAGTTGAAAGGCGACACGCTTTTGTTTGAGGAGCGAGTCGACTCTCTGGGGGGCGAGATAGCTCCGGCGCAAATTCCGGCCGAAAGAGACAATGCGGCGACGGCTACGGCGCAGGCGCCCGTTCTGATCGCACCGATTGATGTGGAACGGCGTTGGGACTTGAAGCCGGCGCGCCTCGGGGCATCGACGCAGGTCAAGGCGATCGAAGCTACTTTTGCCGAGGCCATCGCAGATGATCCCGAGCAGAATAGCGGCTATGTCAGTCGTGCAGCGTTTCGCAGCGGCATCAGCGACCATAAGGGCGCGTTGGCGGATTTGGATCGCGCAATAGCGATCGCGCCTTCAATTGAACTGTATTTGCGGCGTGCCTCCATCCAGTTCGAACAGGGCAATCGAGCAGCTGCGCTTTCGGACGCAGAGGCTGCCCGCCAGCTTGACCCATCATCGATCGAGGCGGTCCATTCGGTATCGGAGATGCAGGCGGAGCAGGGCGACTTGGCGCGTGGCGTTGCGCTGCTGGACCAACGGATCGCTTTGGGGGGTGAAAAGCGGCCACAATATCGCGAGATGAAAGCCGCTTTGATCGGTGAATATGGCGATGCGGCCGAAGGGCTCAGGCAGCTTGATACCCTCATTGGTGAGAGGCCCGGGGTCCCATCTCTCCTTAACGCCCGCTGTTGGCTCAAGGGAACGCGTTCGGTTGAAGTTGATACCGCGCTGAAGGATTGTACCGCCGCAATCGAACTGAGTGGCAACTCCATCGCGCCACGCGATAGTCGGGCGCTGATTTGGTATCGCCTTGGCCGATATGACGAGGCGCTCGCCGATCTCGATGCTGTATTGGCTGAAGCGCCGGGCAAAGCGGAAAGCCGCTTTCTCCGCGCAGCAGTGCTTCGGAAACTCGATCGTCAGCAGGAAGCCGTCAGGGATATGCAGATAGCGTTGCAGCTAAGGCCCGGCATCGAACGCCAGTACGCACGATACGGCTTCAAATGAGCCACTAGGAAGGAAGGGGAAGGAGTCTGCTCTCCTTGGATCGCTGGTCAAGGTGAAGCAAACGCCACCCCGCCTCGCAACCCTTGCTTTCCGCAAAAATCCTGCTATGCGCGCCGCTTCCCGTGATGGTCATCCCTGGAGGCGTGACGGGAACACTGTAACAATCCGCTTTTGGAGGCATGTATGAGCGATCAGCTTACGCTGTCGGCCGAGGCACGCGATCGGGCAGGCAAGGGAGCCTCCCGCGCTCTCCGCCGTGAGGGCCGCGTTCCCGCCGTAATCTATGGCAATAACGAAGAACCCACGATCGTCCACGTTGAGGAGAAGGCTCTGGCCAAGCTGCTCGGCACCGGTCACTTCTTCAACTCGGTGGTGATGGTCGAAGTCGGCGGCAAGAAGATCCGCACGCTTCCCAAGGACGTTGCGTTCCACCCCGTGTCCGAACGCCCGCTCCATGCCGATTTCCTGCGCGTGTCCGCACATGCCCAGGTCCACGTCAACGTGCCCGTTCGCTTCGAGAATGAGGAGGCATCGCCCGGCCTGAAGCGCGGCGGCGTGCTGAACATCGTTCGTCACGAAGTCGAACTGGTCGTAGACGCATCGCACATCCCCGACGATCTGGTCATCGACCTGAAGGGCTTTGACGTTGGCGATTCGATCCACATCAGCGCCGTGACGCTGCCTAAGGGCGCGAAGCCTGCGGTCGAGGATCGCGACTTCACGATCGCCACGATCGTTGCCCCGTCTGCTCTCAAGAGCCAGGAAGGCGACAACGAGACTGCTGCCGAGGGCGAAGGCGAATAAGCCTTTCTCCCTTTTGGGAACAGGATCAGTCCCGTCCCGTCCCGGCCCATGGTCAGGACGGGACTTTCTTTTTGGGGAGTAGGGGATGCAGCTCTGGGTCGGCCTCGGCAATCCCGGTCCGCAATATGCGCTCCACCGGCATAATGTCGGTTTCATGGCGGTGGATGTCATCGCCGATATGTACCGTTTTTCCGCGCCAAAAAAGCAGTTCCAGGGTTGGGTACAGGAAGGGCGGATCGGCCCTGAAAAGATTCTGTTGCTGAAGCCCGCGACCTTGATGAACGAAAGCGGCCGCTCGGTTGGCGAAGCGATGCGCTTCTACAAGCTGACGCCGCAGGACGTCACGGTTTTCCACGACGAACTCGACCTCGCGCCCATGAAGGTCAAGGTGAAGCGCGGCGGCGGTAATGCGGGGCATAACGGTCTGCGCTCGACCGACGCCCATATCGGGCCGGATTTTCGTCGTGTGCGCCTGGGCATAGGCCATCCGGGGCACAAGGACCGCGTACATGGCTATGTGCTCGGCAACTATCACAAGAGCGAGACGGATGCGCTCGCTGACATGCTTGGCGCGATCGGCGCGGAGGCGGAGTGGCTGGCGAAGAATGACGACGCCCGCTTCATGAACGAGGTCGCGTTGCGGCTGGCGGACTAAAGGCCCTTTGCGCAATACCCGTTCGTCAATGCCGGAACCAGATCGTGACCGATGCGGCATGATTGATGCGCGTCCGTCCAAGGGTCTGGTCGATGGTCTGATTAAGGTAGCCAATCTCTGCCGTGGACGCGCCGCCGATCGGCAGTTCCACGCCGACGAAGGTTCGCAACTGGTCAAATCCTGACCGCGCGCCCCAGTCGGTGTCGTTAAGGGCAACGAACAACTCTGACCATAGGAGCGCCGCAGATCCCTGTCTGTCCTTGCTTAGTGCATGTTCGTAGCGCAGCATCTCGCGCAGGCGCCAACCGGTGTCGCCGCCGTCAGACCTCCACCGCTGCTCCAGCCGCGTGCGGGACGAAAGCTCGCCGCCCCATGGCTTGCCGATATTCCAGCTAAGTTGCTGGAAACTACGCTCCTCGTTAAAGTCTGGACCATTCTTCACGGGTGTCTCGACATGGGCATAGCCCTGATAGACCGTGACGGATGGGCTCAGTTTCCATCCGATGGCGCCACGCAACAGCACATGGTCCAGCCGCGAGACGCCATCGCCAAAGCGCGGCTGCAGTTCCGCGAAATAGACAATGTCACCGGACACCGGGCCGATAGCGGTCAGGTTGACCCAGGCCTGCTCATCCTGAGAGGTCTTTGCCTTGGCGACGAAGGGCGTGGCAGCGGCAATGGCCGCGGCGATCAGGAAAAGGCGCATGGGTGGTACCGCTTAGCGGTCGACCATTGCCCATATCTTTCCCGTCCGTGTCGTCGTGTCGCCACAGCTGCGGCTTGTCATTCCGCACCCTCGCGCCTAACTGGGCGCTCTTTTCAGAAGGCGGGTTTCCATGGGTTTTCGTTGCGGCATCGTCGGGCTTCCAAACGTCGGCAAATCGACGCTCTTCAATGCGCTGACCGAGACGCAGGCCGCGCAGGCGGCAAATTACCCCTTCTGCACGATCGAGCCCAATGTGGGGCAGGTCGCCGTACCCGATGATCGCCTGAACACCATCGCAAAGATTGGCGGGTCGGCCAAGATCATCGAGACGCAATTGGCCTTCGTGGACATTGCTGGCCTTGTGCGCGGTGCGTCGAAGGGGGAGGGGTTGGGCAACCAGTTTCTCGCCAATATTCGCGAGACGGACGCTATCGTGCATGTGCTGCGCTGCTTCGAAGATGACGACATCACCCATGTCGAGAACAAGGTCGATCCCATTGCCGACGCGGAGACGGTCGAGACCGAACTGATGCTGGCAGACCTGGAGAGCCTGGAAAAGCGTGTCCCCAACCTCTCCAAGAAGGCGGCGCAGGGCGACAAGGAAGCGAAGGCGGCCGCAGCCGTGCTGGGGCAGGCGCTCGATCTGCTGCGTGATGGCAAGCCCGCGCGCCTGACGCAGCCCAAGGATGTGGAGGAAGAGCGGCTGTTCGCGCAGGCACAGCTGCTGACCGCCAAGCCTGTCCTGTATGTCTGCAATGTGGAGGAAGACAGCGCTGCGACCGGTAATGCGCACTCGGCTCGCGTGTTTGAGAAGGCGGCGGCGGAGAATGCCAAGGCAGTGATCGTGTCTGCAGCGATCGAGGCGGAGCTGATCACGATGCCGCATGAGGAACGCGGTGAATATCTTGAGGCGCTGGGGCTGGAGGAAGCTGGCCTCGCCCGCATCATTCGCGCCGGATACGAATTGCTGGGCCTCATCACCTTCTTCACTGTGGGGCCGAAGGAAGCACGGGCTTGGACGGTCCATAAGGGGTCGAAGGCTCCGCAAGCTGCTGGCGCCATTCATACTGATTTCGAGAAGGGCTTCATCCGCGCAGAAACGATGGCCTACGCCGATTATGTCCAGTTCAACGGCGAAGCGGGCGCGAAGGAAGCCGGCAAATGGCGTTCCGAAGGCAAGGAATATGTGACGCAGGACGGCGACATCATGCTCTTCCGCTTCAACGTATAGGTGTTGTCTGGGCCTTTGCCTGACGACTAGGCCCTGTTTGCCGGAATCACCGCAAGCGTCATGCGGGACAGGCACACCAATCGCTCGTCTTCGTTCACGATCCTGATCGTCCAAACTTGGGTAGCGCGTCCACGAGCTTCCAATTTCGCGATACCATAGACGTAGCCTTCCTGGGCCGGCCGGATATGGTTGGCGTTTATTTCCATACCTACGACCGCCGAAACGGTCGGATCGACCGTCAGTGCGCCGCCGACCGAGCCAAGCGTTTCGGCCAGGACCACCGAAGCACCGCCGTGCAGGCGGCCAAATGGCTGTCGTGTTCGTGGATCGACCGGCATGCGCGCCTTAAGCCAATCATCGCCATATTCGACAAATTCGATACCTAGGAAGCCGCCCATATTGTTGCTTCCCAATGACGTTAGCGCAGGCAGATCGATTGATTTGCCAAACCAGACCGACATATCGAACACCCTCCAGGATTTCTGCCGCGGAGGATGAAGATGTTGCGGCATTGAAATCAAGCGAGTTGCGATGCCCGCCGAAATCGATGGCTGATCCTGAGTTGAAAAAAGTGGCATTTCGCCTGTGGCCAACCCGTATGCGTGGTTGTTGCTGCGTGGCGTCGAGTCATGAAACCTGATTGCGCGGGCGCAAAGGCAGGCGGGAAATAGAGCTTCTTCCGGCGAAAAGGGGCCTAAAGGCAGATATGGTCAAAACACCATGAACGCCCGCTCAACCTAATCTTTGGAAAGCCTCGTTAAGCCTGCGCCATCCCAAAACGTGCAGGCGAGTCCCATGCCCCGAAATATCCGGTCCTCCGGCCTTCTTCTGACTGCTCCCATTCTTCTCCTGTCCGCATGCGGCGACGATGGCGTCGGCTTCACGCCGACGCCGACGCCCTCGGCAGGTACGCCGACGCCTACACCAACGCCGACACCGGCCGCCTATGCGCAGGCGCTTGATTTTTCGCAGTCCTGGACGAAGCAGGTGCAGATGGTACTGCTGGAAACGCACTATCAGCCGGGACCCGTCTATGATTATGGCGTAAGCACGCTGTTCAGCGATCCCACGACGGTCGAGGTCAGCTACACTGCCGGCGATCGTCAGGCCGCCGTGACGATCGGTGGTCAGACTTGGGCTTTCACAGCCTCAACCATTGATTCCGATGATGCGACCGGTCGTCTTTACAAACGGTCGAGCGGCACTCTGCTGAGCTTTCTGCAACCGGAAACCGATCTGAAATATGTGGCCTGGGGTAATCTGTCCGAACCTTACGCCGTTGCCGGTTCGGCCAGCCGCTATTTTCTGTTCGGTGCGAGCACGCGCACGGCCGATGTGCCGGCCACCGGCTCGGTCACCTATCAGGCGCGCCTGGTAACGACGTCACCGGAGACGGATGGCGGAAGTGGTTTCGAGGCCGACATCCCCGTGCAGATCGACTATGCGGCCGGCACGATAGGCGGCGCTTTCACGGCTGTACAGACGTCTGCCGGCAGCACCGGCGCGCCGATTTCCATGGAGATGGTGCTGCGCGGTACCTACAACGCCGCCGACGGCACGTTTACGGGCGAAGTCCTCTCGCCATGCCTGTGCAATGTCTATGGTCAGTTCACCGGGAAATTCTATGGGCCGGAGGCTAAGGAAATTGGCCTGCTCGTCCGTTTCACCATCCCCTATGTGCCTGTTGTCGATGTCATAGGTACGATCATGGGCGGCAAGAGCTGACGGACATTTCGGTTCGGGTGGGAGTAGGCTAGGGCGAGCGCTGTGCCTGGTCCCACCTTCAAGTCAGCATTTCCGCCGATCGCGGACACACAAACCCGTGTGCTGATCTTGGGGTCCTTGCCGGGTGACCGGTCGATCGCGGCCCAGGAATATTATGCGCATCCGGGTAATGGGTTCTGGTGGCTGGCGGGTGAAGTGATTGGGATGCCGCTGAAGGGGCGGCCCTACGCCGATCGTATCACGGCATTGCTGGTACATGGCGTTGGATTGTGGGACGTGATCGCGCAGGCCCAGCGCACGGGCAGTCAGGACAGCGCCATCCGATCGCCAGTGTCGCGCGACCTTGGCGCCTTCGCCGCAACGTTGCCGAATTTGCGGGCAATCGGCTTCAACGGCGGCACGGCTGCGCGGATCGGTCGATGCGCGCTGGCCGGGGTGGATGGCTATGCACTCATCGATCTGCCATCCTCTAGCGGACTGCATGCGCGGGTTTCGCTGGAAGAGAAGCGCGAGCGGTGGATGGGGTTGCGGCCGTTTCTGTGATTGATGCGCTCCCGCCGTTGAACGAGGGACATGCCAGCGATCCTCGACTCTCCTCCGAACCCGCGATAAAGCACAAGCCGTGCTGAACCGTATCCTCCTGACCCTGCTTTTCGCGCTACTGGCCGTTCCGGCGGTGGCGATGCCGGTCATGCATGGAGCACCGGCCGAACCGGTGGCGCAGGCGCATGTTGGACATCATGGGATACCGGGACATGATGATCCTGCAAAAGCGCAGGAGCGGCCCGCCTTTCATGGTTGCATAGGCTGCATCGCGCCGGGCTATGGTCTGGGCCGCACAGGTCGACCAGTACCTTTTGTCGCCTCGACGGATTTTGCCGGTTTTGCGGCAGTGCCACTCGTCGGCGCCCTGTCCGTCCCTGAACCACCGCCACCCAAGGTCGCTGTCTGAACCGCCGGGGAGCCATGAGCTCTCTTGATTTCCGTTCAGACAGGATTTTTCACGATGAAGAGATTTTTGAACGCTGCGGCACTGGCCGTGGCGATGATGCCTGTGCCGTCGATGGCGCAGGAGATGGACCACAGTCAGATGGATCATGGGCAGATGGACCATGATGCGATGGGCCACGACAAAACGGATGTGCCTGGGGGCGTGGCGGAGGATCATGCTGGCCACAAAAGCATGGCAGGCATGGATCATGGAGACGGCGAGGTGTCGGCCGCAGGCTCCGGCACGTCGCGCCTGCCGGGTGCGGAAGGACATATGTCGGGTCTGCATCTGGGGCTTGGCGGCGACTGGATGCTGATGGCGCATGGCTATGCCTGGGGCGTCTATACCGATCAGGGTGGCCGTCGTGGCGATGACAAGGCCTATGTCCAGTCCATGGCCATGGTCACGGCAGAAGGGCAGGTGGCCGAAGGCGCAAAACTGACGCTCAAGTCCATGTGGAGCCTGGAGCCTATCATGTCGGCGCGGGGCTATCCCAACCTGTTCGCCACCGGAGAGACGGCAAACGGCGAACCGCTGATCGACCGGCAGCATCCGCACGACCTGTTCATGGAACTGGCAGCCCGCCTGGATATCGACGTCGCTCCGAACACGCGCCTGTTCCTCTATGGCGGTCCGGTGGGTGAACCGGCGCTTGGTCCAAGCGCCTTTATGATGCGGCGTTCCGCCCGCTTCAATCCTGCAGCGCCAATTGCGCATCACTGGTTCGACAGCACGCACATCACCTATGGCGTGGCGACGGCCGGGGTAGCGACAAGTCGGTTTCAGATTGAGGCATCGGCTTTTCGCGGACAGGAGCCGGACGAGGAACGCTGGGGCATTGAGACGCCCAAGCTGGACAGTTGGTCCGTGCGCGGTACGTTGACTCCCTCATCCAATTGGGCGGCGCAGGTCAGCTATGGCCGGATCAAGGCGCCCGAAGCGCTGCATCATGGCGAGGATGAGGGGCGGCTGACAGCCAGCCTGCATTATGCGGATGATCGCCTGTCGGCGATGATCGCCTTTTCGGCAAAGAACCGCATTCCGGGGCCGACATTGACGGCATGGCTGGCGGAAGCGAACTGGAATCCGACCGGCGGTCACAATCTGTTCGGCCGCATTGAGAATGTCGAGAATGACGAGCTGTTTCCGGAAGGCGACCCATTGCATGGACAGGCCTTTCGCGTGACGCGGGCGGAGGCAGGCTATGCCTATCGCATCGTGATTACGGATATGGTCGGTCTTGCGCTCGGTGGATCGGCGGCCGTGTACGGCAAGCCGAACGCACTGGATGCTGCTTACGGCAAGCTGGACCGCATTCGCGCGGCTGTCGCTCGGCGACTAGGTCTGGCCTCGTAAATCTAACAGTTATCTCAAACCGTTGCCTGTACCATCAGGAGGGCAGGCAGCATCGGGCCCGAGGCACCCCACTCGCCTCGAAGCATCCGCGATCCCGTTGCTGCCTCCGATGGCGACCCGCATCGGTTAGAGACTACCCCGCCGGCCGACCCACTTCGCCGGCGGGGAATTTCTGCCCCGACATGCGGGACAGGCGCATCAGTATCAAAGGATGCCGTTGCGGATGGCGATTGCAGCGGCATGCACCTTGTTAGCGGCATTCAGCTTGCGGATTGCATTGGTCAGGTGAAATTCCACAGTTCTCTGGCTGCGCCCAAGAATGGCTGCCGTTTCCCAGGCGGTTTTGCCGACGCTGACCCACAACAGGCACTCGCGTTCCCGCTCGCTCAACCGCACGTCACTTTGCATATCGAGCGAACCGCGCGGCGGCAGGCGCACACCCTGCTTGGCCTTTGTCGCCGGCATCGGCGTGCGCTCCGGCTCCTCTGTCGTGCGGCTTTGCTGGAATTCAGTTATGTCGATGATGCTGCCTACAGCCCGCAAATGATTGGAGTTGTCGCGCAACAGGCAGGCGACGGAATGTACCCAGCGTATATCGCCATCGGGACGCACGATACGATATTCCACATGGTAACGCTCGTCGCTCGCAATCAGATCGTCGACTTCGCGAAAGTCGATCCGTGTGGCATAGTCCACATCGTCGGGATGGATATGGCTGCGGAATGCGTCGATCGACGTAATGAGATCCGCCTGCGCTTCCAGTCCCAGTATCTCGTACCATCGCGGATTGCAGTATAACCTGTCGGCGGTGATATCGTAGTCCCAGAGGCCGGCACCCATCGCCTTGAGTGTAAGCGACAGGCGCTCATAATTCTCGACTATGCCACCGGCATCCCTGAACGTCCCGTCTCGCTGTGCCCGATCTGCCATCTTCGTCCTGCTCGGGAAGCGCATGGCGCATATGCCTGCGGTTCCCGGACTAGGCAGTATTCCGGCGTTTCAGGTTGGAATTCAATGGCAGAAAACCGGTAAGATTACGAGTTTGGCGATTTCGCGCGTGGACCTATCGTTCCCGCCGCCAACAATAGCGAAAATGGCACTATGCAGGAAATAGCCCCGGCGTTGGAAACGGAAGCACAGGAGCTGATTTCAGTACATGGGCGGAGAGTGATGCAAATTCTGGTCGATCGTGCGGTACAGCTCATCCGCGATGACGCCGCCGAAGAGGCCTTGCAGACACTGGGACAGTTAATTGTAGTGGTCGATACATTGTTGATTGAGGATGGACTGCGTCAAGCCGCAGCCGGACAGAAATGACTTTCAGGACCGTGGTCCTCAATAGGCAAAACGCACGCTGATCAAGGCCGTGGCAGGATCGGCATAGTTCTTGTAATAGACTCCGGTCGACGGAATGTAGGTTGATCCCACGGGCTTGTTCGCGCCCAGGATGTTGGTGCCGGTCAGTGCGACCTGGAAGCGATCGTCCGGCAAGATCCACGTTATGGAACCATTGACGAACGCTTGGCCGGGTACGCGATCCTGCGGACGCGCCAGCGCATTCTGGTAGAAGCTGCTTTGATATTGGGCATTGGCGGACAGGCGCAGCTTGCTGTCGCCTACTCCAAGGCCGATCTCATAGGTCGCGCCGCCCGAAAGCGACCATTTGGGCGCATTGACCAGGGGATTACCGCTGGCATCGACGCCTGGCCCCCCGGCGCCTTCATAATCGTCATAGACTGCCTTCAGATAGCCTCCGGACGCCTGCACGCTGAAGGCATCGGTAATGCGCAGGTCGTTTTCGACCTCTATGCCCCAGCTGTGCGCCTTGCCTGCATTGCCGCGGCGGCTGCCAACATAGATCGGATCGTAAAAGGATACCTGCAAGTCATTATAGTCATTGTAGAAAATGGCGACATTGCTGCGCAGGTGGCGGTCGAACAGCGTTGCTTTCAATCCGCCTTCATAGGTTGTCACCTTCTCCGGATCAAAGGGAAGGGTCGCAAGGTCGATGCGCGTCGCGCGATTGTCGAAACCACCCGACTTGAAGCCGCGTGACCATGTGAGATACTGTAGCAGATTGGGGGTCCACTGGGCTTGGAGCGACACCTTCGGCGTGATGGCGCGCCATGTTTCCTCCGCTTCGCCTTGGATGGATTGGGCGACGACTTCGCGATCATCGTTGATCACCTTGTTGTCGAAAACGAAGCGCTTCTTCTCGATCGTGCCGCGCACCCCTGCCGTGACCGAGAATATGTCCGTGGCCTTCCAACTGCCTTCACCGAATATCGCGTAGGCATCCGTGTAGGTGATGTTGTGCGCGCGCAGGCGGGCCACCGGCGCTGTGACTGCCGTGCCCGTACGACTGAAGCCGTCGCGTTCCACAAAGAAGCGTTCATGCAGATAGAACAGACCACTGGTGAAAGTGACGTTGCCCAGATCGCCGTTCAGTTGCAGCTCCTGGCTGAAGAACTTGTCGTTGTAATGGATCAGGTTCTTCTGGATGAGCGCCGCCTGGCCGTCATTCTCGTAGAAAACCGGGTTGAGGTTGAAGCCGCCGCCGGCCGTGATCGATTTGATAGAAAGAGCCGGCGACAGCGTGTAGATGAGGCGCAGCGAACCATTGAGCGCGTTGAGATGTTGGAGCGGCTCGACTTCGGAATAGGAGCGGCGGCGGCTGAATTCGCCGGGCTGGTTTACCGGAATGTAAGAGCGCGTATCGCTCCGGTCGCGAATGACATTGACCGTCAGGAGCGCGTCGAGATTCTGCACGCCTGTGAAACGCAGTTTGCCGCGCCATCCGTTCAGATCGATCCGGTTTACGTCATGGCCCAGAGTCGGGTTGTAGGTCACGCCATCGCGTGAGCGGTGAATGTACGAGACGCTGGCGGATAGCGTGTCGGCAACGATCGGCGCGCTGACGAGCGCCCGCACCTGCACATCGTTGTAACTGCCATAGCCGGCTTCGGCTGTGACATGTGTGTCTTCGCCCGGATCTTTGGTGATGATACGGAGCGCGCCGGCGCTGGAATTGCGGCCATAGAGCGTGCCTTGCGGTCCGCGCAGGACTTCGACCCGCTCCAGATCGACGAATTCGCTCATGGAACCGATCTGCCGCGGCACATAGACATCGTCGACATAGACCGCGAGCACGGGTTCCTGGATCGGATCGCTTTCGCCTACGCCGCGTAGTGAGAAAGTCTGCGTCGTGTGGCTGATCGAGGTGCGGGCGACGAACAGGTTCGGTATCTGTCCGGCAAGGTCGCGTACGCTGCGGATATTACGTTCCTCAAGGCGTTCGGCCGTGAAAGCGGATATCGCGATCGCTGTCTTTTGCAGATCAGTTGAGCGGCGTTCGGCCGTGACGATGATCTCTCCGGCGGCATTGTCTCCATCTTCGACCGGTTTCGTGTCGGCATGGGCCGTGCCCGTGGCTACGAGGCCCAGCAGCGCGGCACTTCCCAGAAAATGCAGATTTTTCACTTTCATCCCCGGCTCATTGATCGGCGCGCGAAAAGGGCGCCGTTATGTTTCGGGAATGTCAACTATATAGATAGACAATATGAACAAGAGAGTTTTACGGAAGATAGATGAGCATTTCTCAACTGACGCCGCAGCACCGGTCGCTTTGAAAGGCTACTCGGTCTCGTCGACAACCATCATGCCGCAGCGCTCCCGATCGAGGAAACGCAATTCGTCCGTTTGTATGTCCGCGCCCGCTGGTGTGGACAGGCGTGCGACCATTGCCTCGAACCCGGATCGGTCGGCGAACCAGATATCCGACACCGCGTCCCACGCCGGCATTCCGACGGCCGGCGTAAAATGCGCGCCGCCCTCGGCCACATAATTGCGCTGGTGACGAATGATTTCTGGAAAGGTTTTCAAAGCGAGCGGTAGGTGCCGCTCCTCGTAATGCGTGCGAAATGCTTCTTTGCTCATTCCGGGCTTACGTACCAGGAACGCCTTGATCTTGAAGGTCATGCAGTCATTCCGCTTCGCTGCGAGCAACGGAGCGCGGATCGAAGGCCTGCAGCCATTCTTCGATTTCGGCCGCATGCTGCCCCGTGGCGACGGGCAGCAGCATCAGGCCCACGCTGTTGACCAGTTCGCGCCGCAGATCGAATAGGTCGCCAAAGCCGCTCAGCCCGTCCAGAACGGTGATGCTTTGCAATCCGGCGATGCGCGACGACAATATCTGTATGTCGCAGGCTCGCAGTTTCCCCTGCGTAGCCATGATGCGGAAGGCGTCGCGCAGCAGCAGTGCACCGCGTCGATGTATTTGTTCAAACAGGGGGCGATCCGGCGGAAAATAGGTCAGCGTGGCGTTGCGCGTATATTGCGGATAGAGTGCCGCGCCTTCCCAATAGAGATCAGACAGCCCGATAATGGGATTGGGATAGCCCGCGCGCGTGAAAGCGAGTTGCCCATGCGCGCCGATATGTTCGACCACCGCGTCAGCCAGCAGTGTCGCCCGGTTGCCCACCAGATTATAGACGGTCTGGATCGACACGTCGCTGCGGAGCGCAACTTCCTTGAGGCTGACGCCAGCATAACCCTGTTCGGCCAGCAGGCGCCTGACATTGCACAGTATTTCCGAACGCCGCCGCCGCTGATTGATACACGCGGAATGCTTGGACGGTACCGCCTCAAATGGGTCCGGGAAATCACTGCGATAGAATTCCAGCGGCTCTGGAACGACCGCGCAACTGGTCATGGCACCCTCCACATCCAACTTTTCAGTTGTTTTTTGTGCAGGCTAGTATGTCAGCATACGCTGTCAACCCATCTCTGCCGCGCATGCCGCCTCGATGCTCGGCGCGCAGTTGCGCACAGGTTTGATGCAAAACGCAGTTGTTCAAGAATCGACGTGGTCGTGCCGTATGCCGACCTGCCGCCCTGTTGCATAAGCACGCTGCAACGATCCCGAGGACGGGACGGATGCGTGCGAATGCGCAACAGGGAGAGGAAGCCATGCTCATCACAACACGACGGAATCTGCTTGGCGGTTGCGCCGCCTTGGGGTGCGCGCTGGCGGCGGTCCCCACCATGGCACAGGACGCTGCGGCTGAACCGCCCGCACCGCAGGCCCAAGATAGCGCGAGCGGCGGACTTGCCGACATCATCGTCACGGCCCAGCGCCGCAGCCAGAGCATGATGGCGGTGCCCCTCTCGATCCAGGCGGTTGATTCCACGCTGCTGCAGAAACAGGGTATTTCCCGCATCGAGGAGCTGCAGAATTCGGTCACGGGCCTGACCATGCAATATGGATCGAATGGCTATCTGACGCCATTTCTGCGCGGCATCGGCAATCAGGTCGCAGGCAACTATGCGGAAAACAGTGTCGCCATCTATATCGACGATGTGCCGCGCCCGCGATCGAGTTCGTCCACGGAGTTGGTGAATCTGGAGCGCGTCGAGGTGCTGAAGGGGCCGCAGGGCGCGCTCTACGGCCGCAACGCGACTGGCGGTGCGATCAATATCGTCACGAAGGAACCCAATGACGAGCACAGCCTGCTTGGCCGCTTTACCTACGGCAATTTCAACACGCTCGAGGCGCAGGTGTTCGCCAACGTTCCCGTCACGGACAATGTGGCGTTCAACGTGGCGGTATCTCATCGTGAGCGCGACGGTCTGATAAAGGCAACATCACCTTACGCCAGTAACCCGCTGCGCCCCACGGCCGGCGATACACGACAGTTGAATTTCGCGCCGGGCTTCGACTTCCCGCAAAAGGGCCCCCGCGGCCGGCACGATTACGAGGACAAGAACAGCGATTCCATCGACGCAAAGCTGAAAATCCAGCTGGGCGATGTGAAGATTGTCCTGCGCGGCGACTACACGAACATCGCAGACAGCAACACGACGGGATGGATCAATACCCGGCCGGAAATCGTGGCTGCCACATTGTCCGCCATCACCGGCTTTGACATCGCGCCAAGCGATATCGTCACTGGCCGCCCCGGGCGGACGTCGACGCAGGACCAACAGGGCTTCAAGTGGCTGGAGGATTGGGGGACTTCGGCCAAGATCGAAGCCGATCTGCCCGGTGTCACGATCACATCCATTACGTCGTACCGCGAAAACACGCAGGTCGGCTCCACCGAAATCGATGCCACGCCCATTCCGCTTGCCGGCTTTTCCGCAGATTTCAATTCGAAGATTTTCAGCCAGGAACTGCGGGCTGTTTCGAACGGCGATGGCCCGCTACAGTGGATCGCCGGCGGCACCTATTTCCACGACACCACCAAGGACCGCATTTCCGGCGAAGTGGGCTCCATCCTGCTCCCCGGCGGTGCGGCAGGCTTGACACGTGAACAGGTGATCGCGGGTGAATTCCCGCGCATCACCCTGCCGATCCTCTACTCCACCCTGAAGGCCAAGGCGTTCGCCGTGTTTGGTCAGCTCAGTTATGAGTTTGGCGATGCCTTCGAGGTGATCGGGTCGGGCCGTTATTCTGAAGAAAAGCGTACGCTTGTGTTTCCGGGACAGATATTGACCGGTGGCGTGGAATTTGACGGCGCGCGCAAGGAGACGGCGTTCACGCCGGCCGTGACGCTCAACTACAATATCCCTTCGGGTGGCATCGTCTATGCACGCTGGGCCAAGGGGTTCAAGAGCGGCGGTCTCAACAACCTGTTGAATCCCACCGCTACGGTCAACGGCTTCGTTGTTGGCGTAAACCAGTTTAAGCCGGAGAAGCTGACCAGCTATGAACTGGGATACAAGGCGGAGTTGTTCGACCGCCGCCTGCGCGTCGTCGCATCGGCCTATTATTACGACTACAAGAACCTGCAGGTCGCCCGCACCTTGAGCGCCGAGGCAACGTCGTTCGTGCTCAATGCTGACAAGGCGACCGTCAAGGGCCTGGAACTGGAACTGACCGGGCAGGTTGCAGAAGGCATTACTCTGTCTGCGAACGGCGCCTATACCGACGGACAGTACAAGGATTTCGTGGTGGCTGACGCCGTCAATTTCGACGCCAGTGGCAATCGCATGCTGAACGCGCCGAAATGGCAATTCGGCTCCACACTGGACGTGACCCGGCCAATGAACGACGATCTCAATTTCGTTGGATCGGCGACTGTGTCCTACCGCAGCGCTTTCTTCTTCGATCCGGAAAATTCCAGTTTCCTGAAGCAGAATGGCTACGCGATCGTCAACGGACGCATCGGCGTGCGGACGTCCGACGAGAAGTACGGCGCGTACCTGTACGTGAAGAACCTGTTCGACAAGATCTACTACGGCTTTGGACAGCAGAGCGCGTTTGGTGCCTTCACAAGCTTTGGCGAACGCCGTCTGTGGGGCGGGACGGTCGAGATGAAGTTCTGATAGCGGGCCGGGCCGGGCTGGTCCATCCGGCCCGGTCGCTCAGGCGGGCGAGGATGTCATGAAGCCATCGACGATCGAAGCATTCGAAGCAGCCGTCCGGTATGAGGATGCGCGCACGGCCGTGCCAGACGGGTTCCCGCCGCTGCCGGAAATACCCGGCGGCCGCTATTCCCGACAGGATTTCTACGACGCCGAGTTCGCCGCCGTGTGGCGTGGCGGATGGGTGTGCGCCGGGCGTGATGACGATATCCGCGAGCCGGGCATGTTCCGCCTGTTCGACAAGCTGGGCGCGCCGATCATCCTGGTGCGCGGCAAGGACCGCCGTCTGCGCGCCTTCTTCAACAGTTGCCGGCATCGCGGCGCGCCGGTCGTGCGCGACGCATGCGGCAAGGCGTCGCTACTGCGATGCCAGTATCACAGCTGGTCCTATGGCCTCGACGGCCGCCTGATCGGCGTGCCGGACGAACGGGATTTCCAGGGGCTGGACAAGACGCAGCGCGGCCTGCTCGAAGTGCGGTGCGACGTCTGGGACGGCCTCGCCTTCATCAGCCTTGCGCCCGACGCGCCGCCGCTCGAAACCTATCTGGGATCGGTGATGCAGGACATGGCAAGCTGCGGGCTTGCCGGCATGCGGACGCTCGATCGCCGCAGCTTCGTCGTCAACTGCAACTGGAAGGCGGCGATCGACGCCTTTCTGGAAGTCTATCATGTCCGCACCATCCACCCGGAAACGGTAGGTGCGATGCTGAGTGCAACGGCGGCGGCGATGGGCATCTTGCCGAATGGTCACAGCCGGCTGGTCAACCGCCGTAACATGACCGGTGTGAACTTCGGCGAATATGGCGATGCGCCCAATAACCATGCGATGCCGGACGTGTTTCGTGAAAACGCCATCGCATTCCATGTCTTCCCCAATCTGGTGATGCCCGTCGATACGGTCGGCTTTCCGTTGCTGTTGTTCTGGCCGCGCGGGCCGCACCAGTGTGAGATGGAGGCGATCTTCATCGGCCCGGACTGGGGGGAAGGGGACCGGCCGGCATTCTGGGACGATTATCTGGTCGTCTACGAACAACTGCTCAACGAGGATCTGATGAACCTGGAAGGGATCCAGGCGTCGCTCAATTCAGAGGCGTTCACCGGCATGATGATCAATTATCAGGAACGGCGCATCTACTGGTTCCATGAGGAGATCGACCGGCGCATCGGTGTAAACAATATACCCGCGAGCCTGATCGTCGAACCAAAGCTTGCTGCGTGGTGTGAAGCCCGTGACATGGTGCCCGCATGACCGTGCCGATCGCGTGTGCGCTGCCTATCATCCAGGCGGCATGGGTGGTGGATGATCTTGATGCGGCGATGGCGGGATGGATTGCGCTGGGCGTCGGTCCGTTCTTCACGTTCGAGGTCGACATGCCCGAGGCGCTCTACCGTGGCGCGCCTGCACCGCTGCGCTTTCGCGGTGCGCTCGCGCAGGCGGGCGACATGCAGATCGAGCTGATCCAGCAGACCAGCGACGGGCCGTCGGCCTATCGCGACGTAGTGCCCAAGGGCCAGTCCGGCTTCCATCATATCTGCCGTGCCTATGGCGCCTATGACGAAACGATTGCCCAGTTGCGGGCCCAAGGGGTGGCGCCAGCGACCGAGGCACGGCCGGGCGGCGCGCGGGTCTGTTATGCGGATACGCGCGCGCAACTGGGGTGCATGCTGGAAGTGCTGGACGCCAATCCCGCGGCCGATGCGCTGAGCGGGCTGGTGCGGCGCGGGGCAGATGGCTGGGATGGCCGCGACCCGGTGCGCGAAGTCGATTTCACGGTGCTGCTGTCGGTCAACGCGCGGAGGTAGGAACATTGCGGATCGGGGTTCAGACATTCTTTGACGGCCGGCAGAAGGAGCCACTCAACGACTATGTCGCCGGGGTGGCCCGCATATTGGAGGAGCGCGGTTTCGGTGGCGTGTGGATGTCGGAGCATGTGGTCACGTTTCGCGACTATGATCCCGCCTATCCTTATCCCTATGCCGACGATGGGAAAGCGCCGCCGTTCCTCTCCGAAACCGGCATGCTCGATCCCATGTCGGCGCTGACGGCGATGGCATGTCACAGCAAGACGCTGCGGCTGGGCACCGGCATTGCCATCCTGCCGCAGCGTCTTG
>Ga0209066_10001211_pt1 | contig 34963 bp, 36 predicted proteins | sample All_14_2_FD_187198 | JGI IMG/M metagenome (GOLD analysis project Ga0209066, IMG submission 187198) | Freshwater microbial communities in response to fracking from Pennsylvania, USA - Allegheny Zone_MetaG_DW_15 (SPAdes) (version 2) ... | reverse complement strand
CTCTGCTTGCTTGAGAATGGCAATGATCTGGCTGTCTGAAAAGCGTGACGTCTTCATGTAAAACTTCCTCGGGCTGCTGTGGAGAAAATTCTACTTTTAACTGCCGCTAATTTCCGGGGGGATTACCGTGGGACCGAAATGAAACACCTGTCTGTGTAAGACGATACTTACGATATGCCTTATGCCTGTTGTGGAAGTGCTGGGAACTCCCCCGCGAGAAGCTGCCCTGAGTTGGGCACCTCGAAAGAGAGCAGGAAGTCGAAGCGGATGTAGCTGTTGAGTTGTTTTGTTGGATAGGGAACTGGCGCTGTTGAATCGCGGCGCTGCTTTGTTGGGAATCTGAAGTAGATAAGGGAAGCAGAGATGGACGAATCGGTCGAAGTGAAGCAGAAGCGCCCCCAGGAATACCTATCCAAGGAATTCATGGATGAGCTTGTGTGCCTGATGAAGAAAGAAGGCACGGTGGCTGCGCACGGCCGAGGGAAGGTTGTTGGGTTTGAGACCAAGAAGGTTAGGTATCACGCGCTGGTTCAGGGCTTCAAGGAGTTGAAGGCGCTGGGCTTTAAGCTGCAGTCGCCAACGGGGCTTCAGGAGCGGCACGTTAAGGCGCTGGCGCAATCTTGGGAGGCGGCTGGGTTGTCGTCTTCAACGATTTCGAACCGGCTATCGGTGTTCCGGGTGTTTTCTGATTGGATCGGGAAGCCTGGGATGGTGAAGCGTTCGATGGACTATGTTGTGAATCCGAACAGTGCGCGGCGGTCGCAGGTTGCAAAGAGCGACAAGTCGTGGAGCACGAACGGTGTTGATGCGGATGCGTTGATCTCGCATGTCGCGCAATTTGATCCGTATGTTGGCATTCAGTTGAGGTTGGCGAAGGCGTTCGGGATGCGGTTAAGCGAGGTTGTGATGTTCAAGCCGTTGCTGCATGCGGATCTTGAGCATGGGGTGATTACGATCCGCGATGGTACGAAGGGTGGCCGGGAGAGGACCGGGGTAATTCGGACGGATGAACAGAAGGCCGTGATTGATGAATGCCTGTCGCGAGTTTCGCGGCCACATCAGACCTTGAGCCACCCGGATCACAACCTTCCCCAGGCGAAGCGTCGGTTCAAGTATGTGTGTGAGCGCTTTGGGATTACGAAGAAGGATCTGGGGGTAACGGGGCACGGCCTTCGCGCTCAGAACCTGAACGATCTGTATGAGGATGTCACGGGGCTTCCGTCGCCGGTACGGAATGTGGGGAATATCACGTTGGCCATCTCGCAGCTTGAGCACGATATTGCTCGCGCAGTGGTGAGCCAGGCGGCGGGGCATAGTCGGTTGTCGATCACGAGCGCCTACATTGGGTCGGAACGTGCGATTAAGAAGGGCCGGCCGGCGATTGAGGATCGGGTTCGGGCGTTGGCGAACAAGCGGACGCGGACGAAGGACGAAGCGAATGAATTGAGTGCGCTGATCGACGAGATTTGTAGTATGAACGCGGCAGAGAAGGCTCGGGCTTCCCGGAAGGAAGTTGTGGCGACTGATGTCGCTAGGGGCCTCGTCGTCTCGAGACCATGACTGCCTTTGAATTTGTGTCCATAAATCCCTTTGTGGGCACAAATTTGAGGTGCCCGTCCGGGGGGCATCTTCAGGCAACGAAACTTCGGCGGAATGACGGTGGTGGCCGGACGGTTACAAAGTGGCTGGCCCCGGCGGAGTTGCAAACAACCATTTATTAACGTTGTTTTTGCTATTTAACATTGGCTGTGTTTAGATACGTTTTTCACGTTAAGAAAATCATGTGAGATTTCCATGAATCTTCGCCGCGAAGTGCAAAACTATCTGACCAAAGCCTTGGGAATTGAGCCTCCGGCCATACAGGCGTGGCCAGGGGGGAAACGCTTGCCTCGCTATCTGGCTGAGTCTTATGCCTTTGATACGCTAGCGCTTTGGGGCTCACCCTTAATATGCATGACCGCCAAGACTGACGCGCTGGGTACGGCCGACCTACAGAAGCATGTGCGTTTGGTGGAGCAGGTGGCCGGCGTGCCGGTGCTGCTGGTGCTGGCGGAGATGACTGCACGGCAACGGGAGAGGCTTATTGAGCTTTTTCTGCCTTTCGTGGTGCCTGGCAAACAGCTCTTCTTGCCACCGCTGGGTTTGGATTTACGAGAGCAGTACGCGGCGGCAGTGCGGCGGCAAATGCCTTTGCTGGGACCGGCCACACAAGTGGTTTTGCTTGCGGGGTTGTTGGGGCAGTGGGAGCAGGGCGCGAACGCCTCGACGATGGCGCGCCGGTTGGGGTACAGCCCAATGAGCATGTCGCGGTCTGGGCGCGAGCTGCTGGATCTCGGGTTTCTAGTGGTTGAAGGTGCATCGAGAAATGCTCGCTGGCATCTTGCGGCTGCGGTGAACGAGGTGTGGCGCAATGCTGAACCAATGCTGCGCTCACCGGTGCTGAGGCGTGCTTGGGTGAAGCGAGCAGCCATCGAACCGATGAGCTTGCCTTTGGCTGGCCTGTCAGCGCTGGCTGGGCAAACGATGCTGGCGCACCCGGCGCCGCCTGTGCATGCGCTAGGCGAAGCTTCTTGGCAAGCTTTGCATGAGCGCACGCCTGGGCTGCAGCTGGAGGACGAGCCTATGGCTGAATCGGCGTGTATTGAACTGTGGTGCTATGAGCCGCTCAACTTGATGCCAGTTGGAAGTGCGTATGTAGACCCGTACTCGCTGATGCTGAGCCTGCGCGATGAGGCGGCAAGTGATGACCGGGTAGCCCTGGCGCTGGATGAATTGATGCAAGGATCGAATAGATGAGCGCACCGAATGGATTGGAAATATTTCGGCAATTTTTTGCTGATTTCGCAGGGCAGTATGTATTGATCGGTGGAACGGCAAATTTTCTTGCTATGGAGGCGGCAGGGCTGGATGCGCGTCTCACCAAGGATTTGGATATTGTTTTGCTGGCCGAGGCGCTGACGCCGGAATTCGGCCGTGCTTTTTGGCAGTTTATCGACGAGGGTGGCTATGCCTTTCAACAGGAAGGTACGGCCCCCCGTAAGTTCTATCGCTTTAGCAAACCAAGCAATCCAGCATTTCCTGAAATGCTGGAGTTGTTTTCGCGTGTCCCGGATGGATTGAGTTACACCCCACCGCGTTCTTTAACCCCTATCCCATTTGATGAGTCCGTTGCGAGCTTGTCGGCTATCTTGCTGGACGATGCGTATTACGCGTTGCTGCATCGGGGTACCGTTCAGCTGAGTGGATTGGCTTGGGCAAATGAAACGGTGTTGATTCCGCTGAAAATGCATGCTTGGTTAGATTTGTCTGCCCGCAAGTCAGCTGGCGAAGCCATTGATGAGAGGAACATCCGCAAACATTTCAATGATGTGCTGCGCTTGAGCCGGATTTTGCCTGTGGATGCTCGTGTGGATTTACCGGACTCCGTTAAAGCTGACGTAATGCGCTTTATTTCAGCGGCTCAGTTGCAGCCTGATCATGTTGCAAGCTTAAAGTTGGGCGCTAACGTAAATCTGGCGAGCATTCTGGCTGACCTCAAACAGGTCTTTGGATGATTGTTTCTGTTTGGATTCTTGATTTTAGGTGTCTATGTGCATTCTGAGGCTGGATTGCGGAGATTTCAAAGTCCAGTCAGCTAAAGACTGTCTGCTGCCGTTCAGCTTTTCCCCCTGACTCATGGTCGACCAAAGCCGACTCTCGAACTTTGCTAAGTATCCTGCGGCTGTGCGCCTTATACCTGCGGTTGAGCTAGGCAGGGCTTTTCGGCAACCTGAGGTCACTTGGAGATTTCGCTGTAGGTAGGCGGGTTTCTCAAACATTCCGAATCGTCGCTTAGCATCAACGAGAATTGCATGGGCTTGCGCCTGCCGTTCAGCTTCGAGACTCGCGATGCCGACCAGGCGGCCAAACATTGATTGGATTCGCTGCATCATGACCGGACTCTCGTGTGGTTTTCGATGTGGCCATGATGTCCGCGACTCAGCTGAAAACGGATCCGTCTGAAATTCTCGATGGATTGTTCGATAGCGCTGTACCGCCTGAGCAGTTGCGGGCCATGCTGCGTCGCATTTTTCCATCGATTGTCTTTGAGGGTAAAGACGGCCGCTATCAGTCATTCTTTCGGGTGCAGTTTTGTCCTGGGGCGGCCCTCGCGGTCGCCAGCAATACGGCGTGCCAGGTTGATGAAGCGATCGAATATCGTTTCGGACTGCGCTACGTGCCGGTACGCGGTAAAAATCACCCCTATTGGGAGTAATGCCGTTCAGTTAAGACTGAACGGCATTTTTATTTTGTGCTCAAGGCGTTGTAAACATTAGCAAACGCTGTTAACTTTTGGCCCGATGCTATCGAGCCAACTTCACGCAACGACGGATGTTCTGCCAGTAGCCGGGCTTGGCCGGCTGGCCGAGCATCTGCCGCAGGGGTGGATAGAACTGGCGCTCCGTGCGACCGGTACTGCCAGCATCCGACGGCGGAGATTGCCGGCCGAACAAGTGGTATGGCTGGTTATTGCGCTGGCGTTGTACCGGCACCAATCCATGCCCGAAGTGCTGGCAACACTGGATCTGGCATTGCCGTCGGCAGCGATGCCAGTCATCAGCAAGAGTGCCATCACGCAAGCCAGGCAACGTCTGGGGAGCGAGCCGCTGGAAACCCTCTTCAGCCAGACGGCCAATGCTTGGTGCGCTCAAGACGCCGAGCGGCATACCTGGAAGGGGCTCTCCCTGTGGGCCATTGATGGCACCACCTTTCGCGCACCCGACAGTGCCGAGAACCGGGCATATTTTGGCGCCCAGGCCTACGCCAGCGGCAAAGTGGCGAGTTACCCGCAGGTCCGGGCCGTGAGCGTCACGGCGATCCCCACGCACCTGGTCGCCGATATGGCCTTTGGCCAATACGCCCAGAACGAGATGTTGTACGCCAAGACGCTGGTCGAGCGCATCGCCGAGCATTCTCTGACGGTCTTCGATCGAGGCTTTCTCTGTGCGGAAATCCTCTTGGGCCTGAGCTTGGCAGGAGAAGAGAGGCATTACCTGATTCCCGCCAAATCCAACACTAAATGGGAACGGCTCTCCGGCACCGAGCAGGACGGCCTCGTCCGCATGCGTGTTTCGCCGCAAGCCCGCGCCAAAGTGCCCTCGCTGCCCGAATACTGGACAGCACGTGCCGTCCGAATGGTTGCCGCCAACGGGAAGGAACGGGTGCTGCTGACCTCGCTGTTGGATCGCCGCCGCTTCAAGGCCGAGGACTTGGCCGAGTGCTATCGTCGTCGCTGGGAAATCGAAACCAGCTATCGCGAACTCAAGCAATCCATGCTCGGCACGGCGCTCACCTTGCGCAGTCAGCAACCGACAGGGATCAAGCAGGAAATCTGGGGGGCCTTGATTGCCTACAACCTGGTGCGCCTGGAAATGGCCAAGGCCGCCATTCAAGCGAAGGTCGAACCGACTGACCTCAGTTTCCTGCGGGCTCTGCACATCCTGCAGAATGAAATGATCTGGGCGGTCGGCATGGCACCGGGCAGACTGCCTGCCCATTTACTGCGGTTGCGCCATCAGCTTCAATTTGCCATCGTGCAAAAACGACGGGGGCGTCAATGCCCCCGTGTCGTTAAAGCACTACCCAAACGCTATACCGTCAAATATCTGAAAAAAGACCTTAACTGAACGGCATTACCCCTATTGGGAGCTCACTTCGTTCGGGCAGGTGGCCGGCGAAAAGTTGGATGGTGTTGTCGATGAGTGATAGTTAGTACGACGCGCCCCTATGCCGTGCTACGCAAAGCATCAACGCAGTTGGCAGAAAGGGCTTCAGTCACCCGCTTCTCCACCCAGCCATGAGCCGCACTGGCGACTGCCTGCTCGTATGCCCATGTTGCCACGCGATTTGCGCATTTCACATCAGCAAGGAAGCCAGACAAATGTCCTTCAATCTCCTCTCCATAGCGGCGGTTGCGGTCGAGCCAGTGATGGAGGTGACGTTCGGCACCGAGCATGTCGGATTTACGCCTATTGCATTCAGGATGGGCCAGGACGAAGTTGTGGGAAAGATCACGCGGATACTTCGACCAAGGGATGAAATGATCGACATCACCGGTCCTGTTAATCTTTTCTCCGCAGTAAAAGCACCGACTGGATTGTAGTTTGTCCAGGAAAGTTGCTACTGGGGCGAGTGCAGTGCGTGAGCCGCCAAACATGAACTGCTCAAGTGCATCGACTTTGCCGATCACGGTGGCGTTACGACGATTTTCGCGGACATGGCGCACCCAGCCTGCCCGGGCAAGTTGCTGAACAAGCGGATGGAAGTTGCGCAACATGAAGACGACCCCGGGCTTGAAGGTAAGGCAACCCGCTTTGATCGGATAGTCGTAGAGAAAGGCGATCTGGCTTCCGCCAAAATTCTGGAAATACTTGATTGGCATGTCGCTGACAATGCGCGCAATCTTACGGACAGTATCTGGCCAACCAGGAAGAAGCATGGCTTGGCGGAGGGTGCTGGCCCCCGTAGATCGCAGTGTCACAAGCGCATTGATCACAGCTGCTTGCTTGCCCTGGTTCTGCGCGAGGAGGTCCGGGGCTGCGCCCTGCACTTCCGATACATAGGGCAAGGTCTGGGGCCAGTAAAGCTCTGCGAATTTCTCGGCGATACGCATCAAGCTGACACCGGAAGCGAGATCATCGTCGGCGGACTCAACGGCGATTTCGGCCAGCGACATTAGCAATGCAAATTTGTAGGTGGCAACAAAGTCGCCTTCTTCAAACAGTCGCTGAAGGTGCTGGAGAAACTGAAGCTGTGCTTCGGCACTCGGTTTCATTTCGACCAGTAATCCGCCTTCTCGGGCATGATCCAGCGCACCCCGCCACGGGAATCTTCTCTGTCCCCCTGATACCGTGGAATGAGGTGAATGTGCAGGTGGGCAATGGTTTGCCCGGCACTCGGCCCGTCGTTGATCCCGATGTTGTAGCCATCGGGTTTGAACTCTTTATCGAGCCGGCGCTTGGCCTCTTCCAGTAAGGCAAACAATGCATCACGCTCGCTGGCATCGATGTCGAAGAACGAACCGACGTGACGGCGAGGGATGATCAGGGTGTGCCCAATGGAGATGGGAAACGCATCCCGGATAACCAGACCAAACGGGTTTGAGAAGACGATGCGTTCAGCGGGAAGTGTGCAGAAAACACAACTCATGGGTGGTGGTGATTGGGTTTCCACAATATTTTTGACATACGCAAAATCGTGACATATATTCTCATGGACGCGCCGATTTGAGTTCAGCTTGCAGGGCGCTTTATAAATTCTAGCTAAAGCGAGGGAACCCGCCTTAGCCCAAGCTGAGCGGGTTTTTTCATTCTGGAGGATGGAACACACATGCAATCAACCTGACCGCTGACCTGAGCCCTGGATCTTGCAACGCCGTGCACCCGCATTGCGTCTTGAGATCGCACGCTCTTTCAACGTTCAGGAGATTGTTATGCAAAAAGAAAATGCCACTCGCCGTGTCAGTATCGGCCAAGGCTGGGAAACCAACGGATCGACCAAGGACAAGGAAGACAGCGCTGTCCGTATCCGCTCCGGTACCCAGATCGTCACCGGCAAGCTCATCGGCGATCAGCAACAACCGACTGCCTTCGTCTGGATCGACGAGGCTGCCAACGATCCCAAGCGGGATCTGGTTATCTGCCCGGACATGAACGGCAGTTGGTTGTGGGAAGACGGGAAGGAGACATCGCTCGATGTCGCCTTTCCGGGTAACAAGGAAGTACAGCGCCTGGCCAGGAAGTTCGATTACTGGTTGAAGTATCTGAAGGGTCACTGGAGTCCCGAAAAGTCATCCCGGTTCTTCTGGGGACGGTTCCACGAAGAAGGTGTGGCACTGGCCCGACGGCTTCAAGCGTTGGTGGTGGAAGAAGGTGTCGTGAGCTACTGGCGCCCGGCGCAGGACCCGCGGGGCAACACCGAACGCGAGATCCAGTTGTAGCAGTACCTCGGGAGGGGAAACCCTCCCGGTCGCCGAGTTAAATGACAACTTGCAGGGCGACTGACAAATGCTGCTAAAGCGTCGCCTGCCTCCTGCCCAGAGGCTCCGCGATTGCCGGAGATAGTGTGGGCAAGGAGAAATACCATGAGTACAGGTAACTACGAACTTGGCGCATTCGATCGCGCAATCCAGTCTGCTGCAAAGCAGACGAATATATCCATCACCTCGCCTGACAGAATTGTCGTTCTCGCTCGAATTGTATCAAGTCGATCCCGGTGAAGCGTCAGCTTGGTAGCCCCCCTGACCTATGGAGGAATAATGTCAAACGAAGTAGGGTAGGGGAGTTGCCCCTATTTCCGGTCTTCGGCCTGAACGGTCATTAGGGCTGCTTCCAGACTTGGGCAGCAATGTGGCGGTCACCAGCCGTTGGCTGGAAGTTCAGGTTGAACGTCTGCTTCAGCACCTACGAACTCACACTCCCGACCCAATCCGGCCAGTCGGCTTTCTCCTGAGCAGCCATTCAGCCAAAGGCAGTTTCTGCGAACTGGAGTGCTACAAAGCGGCCGCTGGCAGCCTCACCCTACCGGCCAGAAGCGGAAATTCGTACTTCTCAAAAACAGTTATCGGCAATGACTGTTGTAGTTTTGGAAGCAGCCAATCAGTCACTTTTCGAGTTATAAACTCGACATGCTCAAACGTGACGCACCCCATTGGTCAATTAGAACCTACGGCCCTTCGCCTGGGAGCCACGCACACGACCATTTTCAGGTTCTCTGGGGGTTGGAAGGAAGACTGGAGCTAGAAGTTGAGGGGAAAGGCACAAGGGTTGGCGCTGGTCAGGGGCTAGTTATCACACCGGGTGACAAACACGACTTTGAGTCTTTGCGTGGTAGCCGCTGCCTGATACTCGATTCTCCAGACCTCGGCTGGTCGTCGCGCGATTGCCTGCCTAGGTTTGCCAAGGCATCCAACCTGCTGGCCCAATACATCGCAGAGGCCATCGAACAGAACATACCTTTCGATGCCGGGCAGGCAGCGTTTCTGCTTGCCCAATCCTGGGGGCCGATGAGCCAAATGACACGGGCCAGGCGGGACGTCGATTGGCAGGGATTGTCACTCTGGGTCAAAGAGCATCTCTCACGTCCATTGAGCGTTGGCGACCTCGCGGCAAAGGCCTGCCTGAGTGACAGTCAATTCCGGGCCAGATGCGTTGAAGCACTTGGGTGCAGTCCAATGCAGTGGATTCGACGATTGCGCCTTGAGCAAGCCCAGCGCTTACGGCTCCAAGGAATGAGCGTGGCCGAGGTGGCAAACCGAACCGGCTACGATTCGCCTTCCGCACTGACTGCAGCTCTGCGACGTTTGAAATCCTGACCGGTGAAGCACGACGATAAACCGGCGATATGGCGCTGACGACTCGTCTAAGCTGGCAACACTCGTGAAACCAGCCGTGTACTCAGGACGCCCAGCATGAATATCCGTCTAGCCGTTGAATCCGATTTCGGGGCCATGTGGCCCATCTTTCAGGAAGTCGTCAGTGACGAAGCCACTTACGTGTTTGCCTCGGACACACCTTGCAAAGATGCTTTCGCTTACTGGTTCGGCCCCGGGGTTGTCTCCTATGTTGCGGAAGACGATGGGCAAATCATTGGCATGTACAAACTGATTCCCAACCAGCGAGACTTAGGCAACCACGTTGCCAACGCCTCGTTCATGGTCTCTCCTGGACACAACGGCAAAGGTATCGGCCAGAAATTGGGGCTGCACTGTTTGCAGGAAGCCAAGAATGCCGGTTATGAGGCAATGCAATTTAATTTTGTCATCAGCACCAATCAGGCCGCGGTCGCACTATGGCAGAAACTGGGCTTTTCGATTGTGGGAACACTACCCAAGGTCTTTCGCCACCAAAAATTGGGCTACGTAGATGCCTACGTGATGCATCGCTTCCTGACTGATTAACACCAGTCTGCCGCCATTGGCGCTCAAGCAAGGCGAATGACAGTAACGGCTCGAGTGCCGTCCATCTCAAGACAACTAGGCAGCATCGGGCAGCGTGCGGCCGAGAGCGGAAATTCAACTTCCCCTGATTGGTACTGATTGGGCGGCAAGTTTTCTCACAAACCTGCCGTTTGTCTCTTAGTTCAGACCGCTGAAATTTGGCTTCCTCTTCTCCATGAATGCCGAAAATGCTTCCTTAGCTGCCGAGCTCTTGGTTCTGTCCACAAAAGCCTCTGCTTCGAGATTGATTCTCTCTATTACCTCTGGGCCATGCTTTAGCAAGGCTTTGGTACGGAGGATAGCCGACACTTTATCGACGAAGGGCATATGGCGGCTTGTGGCCGGAAACTGCGCGATTGCGGCTGGCAGGGCGGGCTTTAGAGGCGAAGCGTAATAACCCATGGTGACAGTGTTACGAAAAGCCTGGAAACCACTTCCATTTTTGATATTCATCAAACTATGATGGGCGGATTGTCATTTGCTGCGGGACGAACATGCGCGACCACAAGCCAATCAGCCTCGAAAGCCATTTGGCTAACTTGCCCTTGTTATCTGGCATAGCTGCTGACGCTTTAAAGCACATCACCCGAAGTTCCAAGATTGTTTCAGCACCAAAGGGGGATGTTCTATTTCGTGCCGGGGACGCTTGCTCAGGGTTTCATCTGCTCGTTTACGGCCAGGTCAAACTCGCATTCACGTCAACTCAAGGTACGGAGAAGATTGTGGAAATCGTGCAGCAAGGGCAGACCTTTGGTGAGGCCGTTATGTTTCTGGACGGAGTCCATATAGTTTTTGCCCAGACCTTACAGGATTCGATGCTGGTTCACATCCCCAAGGTGGCCATCCTGAAGGAGCTTGAACACGACCACAGCTTCGCCAGAAAGATGATGGCGGCCCTGGCAAAACGGACGCACGACTTGATGATGGATGTCGAAGCCTACTCGTTACTATCCGCCAAACAGCGAATCATTGGCTATTTGATGTCAGACGCGCCGCCGGCTGCAATTGGTTCGAACCAAGTTGAGTTTGAGTTGACGGCAGGAAAGGGCGTTATTGCTTCTCGCCTCAATATCACTCAGGAACACTTTTCCAGGGTGCTGCATGACTTGTGTGACCTTGGGCTCCTCGAGGTCAGCGGGAAGCACATACGGATTCCCAATGTGGCCAACCTCCTAAAATGCCAAGACAAGCCATAGCGGATTGCTGGATTAGCCTTTCAGATAGGCTTTATCGGCGAGGTCCATCTGGAGCATGTGCTTAATCAGATACTCGTTTGCGACTTCATACAGCTTGGCTCTGTCCAGCAGCCCAGCCATTCCATCAACGAGTAGATTCACTGCCAACTCGCGATATACGTTGTGCTCTGCTCTATGAGCCTCGAGGTTTGGACTTCCGTTTTTAATGAGGAGGTCTTCCTCGTCGGCAAAGTGCTTGTCAGTCAGTACAGCCAGGTCGTTCAGAATGTCGTGAAACTCTTTCAGAGCTTCGTGCGAAGTGGCGGAAGCACACTCGGCCGCACGGGCACAGAGGATGATGAGCTGTTTATGCTGGGCGTCGATGTGGGATTTACCGACACTCAGGTTATCCGACCATGTGGGGCTGTTGGGCATTCGATATATCTTTCTTGAATATTTTGACCCAATTGTATCGCCATAAATACGGCTATCTAGCCGTAAACTGAACTATTCCGCTTTCTTTGGCGCACTAACGGAACGTGAGGTTAGTGCCAGCAAAATCCGCAACGTAGCCACACAGCCGAACGACACCAACGAGACTGTGACCCACGACCACGCCGGGAACAGGTAAGACGTTATCGCCGCCAGAATCAAGAAAATGAGTACAAAGAACATGTGCTGTGCCCTGATGAATGGATGGATGAAACGCTGAGCTGTCCGACTTCAGGCTAGGCAGCCCCGAGTCCTCGCTCTTCAAAGGTTTTGCCATCCCGAATGTGATAGATGCGCTTGAAGGTGGGAATGATTTTCTCGTCGTGGGTCACCACGATAATGGCGGTTCGAAACTGTTGGGCCATGTCGTTGAGAATGCGCACGACGCTGAGCGCCCGTTCGCTATCCAAGGGTGCCGTCGGTTCGTCTGCCAGGATTACCGGCGGTTGATTGGCCAAGGCGCGGGCAATCGCCACACGTTGCTGCTCGCCACCGGAGAGCTGCGAGGGATTCGCCTTGGCACGGTGGCCGACATCGAGCGCATCCAGCAGTTCATTCGCCCGTTTGCGTGCTTCGCCATTCGGCTTGCCGGCGAGCATCGGCAACAAGGCCACGTTGTCGGTCACATCCAGAAAGGGAATCAGGTACGGCGCCTGAAACACAAAGCCAATCCGGTCGCGGCGCAGGGCTCTGAGGTCCGAAATCTTCCAACCATCCTCAAAAATCACTTCATCACCCAGGGTCATCCGGCCAGCCGTCGGCTCGATGACGGCACCCAGGCATTTCAGCAGGGTACTTTTGCCCGAGCCCGACGGACCAATCAGACCGACCACCTCACCCGGCGCAACGGTCATATTGACGTCTTTCAGGGCGTCGACCGCCGTATCGCCTTCGCCATAGCGTTTGCGCAGCCCCTCGATGTGAATCCCGAAACCTTTCACATTAACCTCCGATAGCCGTAGCCGGGTCGACACGCAAGGCGACACGGATGGCAAGCGTGCTGGCCAGGGCGCAGATGAGCATCACCACGATGAATCCCCGTACCGCGTCACCGGGTTCGAGCAGGACAAATTTTGGGAAAATCGGCGCCCACAGGGTGGCGACAGTTTTGCCGACCATGAAGCCAATGAGGCCCAATCCCATGGCCTGCTGAAGAATCATTCCGGCAATCGTCCGGTTGCGGGTGCCGATGAGCTTGAGTACCGCTATCTCCCGAATCTTGCCCAGCGTCATGGTGTAGATGATGAAAGCGACGATGGCGGCGCTGACGATGGCCAGGATGACCAGGAACATACCAATCTGTTTGGCCGAGGTGGCAATCAGCTTGGAGACCAGAATCTCTTCCATCTGCGCGCGGGTAAAGGCTTGCAGATGCTTCCAGCGGCGAATTTCAGTCGCCACATGTTCCGGCTCGGTGCCCAGGGCAATCTGAACCAGTACCGAATTGACGTTGTGATTGGCATTCTGTGATGCCAGGATGGCATCGAGCAGACCGGGCACACCGGGGCGATTCAGGGCGGGATTGGCCGTGGTACGGGCACGCTCGTTGATAATGGCGTCGTTGTCCTTGAGAAACTGCGCTTCCTGCGCATCCTTGAGCGGGATGAAAACCATCGGGTCGCCGCCCGACGAGACCATTCGCCGGGTCAGGCCAACTACGCGATAGTCGTGGCGGCGGATGCGTATCGTATCGCCCAATTGAAAGCCGGTTTTCACATCGGCCACCGCTTCGTAATGGCTGCGGGTAATCTGCCGGCCGGCGACCAGGTAGGTGGGCTCGCCGGGTTGCCCAGGTTCGAAGCCGACCACCATGGCCCGAACATCAGTGTTGCCGAGGCGAACCTGCATCGTCAAATAGGTGACATTGGCCGCACGGGAAATCCCTGGCAACGCCAGCAAGGCACGATAAACGTCATCACGCAAACTCGACGATTCGGCGTAAGGCCCTTGGGTCTCCTGTTGCACCACCCAAATATCGGCACCGCTGTTATTGAGCAAGGCCTTGGCGTCGTCGACCATGCCGCGATAAATGCCGGCCATGCTCAAGGTCACGCCAATCAACAACCCCAGGCCGATACCGGTCAGGACGAACTTTGACCAGGAATGCAGGATGTCCCGCCCGGCCAGGCTAATCACTTGGGTTTCCCCACGAGTTGGCTGACCACCTTGATGCGGACGCCCTCGTTGAGGTCGCGCTCGCTATGAATGACCACCTCGTCGCCAGCCGCCAGGCCATCGAGAATCTGAACGTTGCCCTCAAGACTGGTGCTGCCCAGCTTCACCGGGGTCAGGCTGGGCTTGCCGTCCTTGAGCTTCCAGACGCCGTTGCCTTGGGGCATCTGTTTGATGGCGGCATTCGGAAGCAGCAGTCCGGATTGAGCTGCACCGGTCTTCACTGTCACTTCGGTCATCTCGCCAACACTCAGTCCGTCGGGGATGCGCTCGAACGCGATTTGAGCGATGCGCTCCTCGGTCACGCTGTCACTCATCGGGTCGAGGCGCGCCACCTTGCCAGGCAGGGACGTCGAGGCATTGCTGCGTAAAACAATATCCACGGGTTGTCCAACCGCCAGTCCCCGCGAGCGCCCCTGGTCGAGGCGCGCCTTGACCCAGAGACTGTCAGGCTCAACCAGTCGGAGGACCGCCTGGCCGGCAATCACCGTCGAGCCGGCTTCCGCGTCGCGGCTAATCACCAGTCCATCCCGTGGGGCCAGCAGACGCAGGTTGCCGCGTTGCTGGCGGATACCGTCCTGGTCAGCCTTCAGCCGTAGTTGGTCCTGGCGGGCACCCTGCAGGTTGGCGTCGCTGGCCTCAAGCGCCGCCTGTGCCGAATCGAGTTCCTGCTGCTTGCCTTCCACCGCGCTGGGGCTGACGAAATTCTTTCCGCCCAGGTCGCGATAGCGTTTGGCATTGAGCTCGGCGAGTTGGCGTCTGGCCAAGGCATCCTTGCGTTGTGCTTCGGCGGCGGTGACGGCACTGGCAGCCCGGGCATAAGCGGCTTCTGTCGAACGAAGGCGCTCATCCAGGTCTACTGGGTCGATTTCCGCCAGCAACTGCCCAGTCTTGACGGTCTCGCCCACATCCGCATGCACAGCTTTTACGCGTCCCGCAGCCGTCGGGCCGATGAGATAGCTTCGCCTGGCTTCGACTGTGCCGATGCCGAATATCGCTGGTGACAGTGAGCCCGACTCCACACGGAGTGTGGTGACCTGGATGGGCGATAAGGGGCCTGAGCGGGCGACAACCACGCCAAATCCGAGGACAAGAATTGCGGCAAAAAGCCAGAGTCCAAGCTTGCGGCTAATGAACTGGCTGGGTTTCATGATTTGGCTCCCAGGCCGGCAAGGTAGAGGCGTAGAACGCCAAGTACCGGCTCTTCGGTACCTGGAGAGACGCCACCGAGCATCGACTGCATCACCAGACCTTGAATGGCACCGAGAAATAGCGCAGCGGCAGCCTGGACGTCCACATCGTTTCTTATCAACCGCGCAACTTTGGCTTTGCTCAAGGTTTCAGCCAACATCTGCCGATAGCGCCGCATGATTTGTTGCACGCCCTGCCGTACTGGCGAGCTATCCGGTTGCTGGAGTTCGGCAAAGACCAGGCGCGGAACACCGGGAAATTCACGTATGAATTTCACGTGCGCCAGGAACATCGCTTCCAGACCGCTCAAGACGTCGGGCGCAGATGCTTGTGCGTCACCGAGTTTGGCCATCAGCTGCGTCTCTATCCATTCCATGACGGCCAGTCGCATCGCCTCTTTGGTCGGAAAGTGGCGGAACAGGGCACCCTGCGTCACATTCATCGCCTTGGCAATGTCGGTCGTCGTGACGTCGGCGGGGTTTCGTTCGGCAGCCAGGGCCACCACGGTGGCGATGATTTCTGCCTGACGGGACTCGGTTGATTGGCGAGCGTTAAGGGACATGGTTGCTTGTATGTAATAAGTTACTTACAAGTATAGTCAAGACATTTCAGACTTGTCTAATATTCTTTCTGCCTATTGCAACTGTTGGACACTGAACCGGATTTTTACGGCATACCGGCTGTAAGTGAAATGACGAGCGAGGGGATTCTTCGTCGTTTGCAGGTCGAGTGCTGCCTGGTGCCTGGCTGTTGCCGAAATGAAGGATGGCCAGCTTGGGCGCTGGCGTTTTATGAATCACTTTCCATCGCTGCTACAACATGATTCCTCAGCCTTTGGCAGCTTTCCACCCAGTATGCTGGAAATATTTTCCATAAGCCTTCAGCGCTTCAATTGCTTGCACCGCACCGTCGTGAGGCGACTTTGAAGTTGTTCCTCTCATGGTCTCGGCGCCCTCCATCAGGTCTGCAATAACCACGTGAAGCATCGCATCAGCCTGAGGCTCGAGCTTGCAATTCTGTATTGCATAAGCCACCTTTTCACTGATGGTCGTAGCTAATGCTTGATAGTCGTCGTTGCCAAATTGATTCTTGTGAATCGCCGGTATTGCCTTCGCCATCGCTTGATTGATGTCGTTCATGGCCTTACGCAGCGGCGCATCCGTTGCCCATTTCTTTCCCGCATTAAGGTGGAGCTTTGTCGGTTCGGCACTCCCATGGCTATGGTTGTGTGCGGCACTTTCAGCGGCGAGGATAGAGGGCGAAGCTCCAAGCGCAATGGCAGTCAGAACTACAGCGAATGTGGTTTTCATTGGGTCTCCTATGGCATGGGTGCAATACCCAAGCAATATAGTAACTAATCTTAACGCAAGCTTAAAGCCAAGACGGGCTTCAGGAAACGGTACATTACGTAGGAATCCACATTGCCCAACCTTTGGTGGCGAAATCTTGGGCAGTGTTGTCGCAATCGAAAAGCCCTGTTTCTGCCATAGAGCAACTGCGGCCTCATCGGTGCTGATGACAAAGCTGAATTGCATTGCCTCGTACTATAGCCCTCCGAGTAGGCTCGAAAAGTCATGCCGCTATTGCTGGTGACCGCATAGCTTATTGATTGACTGAATCGTGCTGTTTTAAGGCGAAACTTCGTGGGCTTTCTGCTCAGACATCAATTGGGCCAAAAGCTTTGGCGCGTTGGGCTACCCAATTGCGTCGGTCTTGCATGTAGTATTTATCGTTCATATCGGTGCCGCCAAGGTGTTCACCTATCCATGCCCCAAGCAGCGAGCTTAGTGATTGCATAGGAATGGGACTCTGGTCTCTCAGGCTGGCTATTTGAGCCAAATAGAATGCATGCTCAACACGATGAGGTTCCAGAGTTGGGCACTGATTTTTGGCAAGAAGAGCCTCTTCGGTCTCAAAGTGCATGCGCGCAAGTCCCTCAAACTCTTCTAAGAGCGTTGGAAGCTCAGTGTGCGATTCATGAGCGCAGTAGTCGAGCAGTTGTCGGCAGAGCCGGTGCAGCCGCTGGTTTTGCACATCAATAAGATAACTACCGACAAGGTACTCATCTGTCCACGGTGGAAGATTGCTCATCAATTCAAACCGACAAAATGACTAGGGGCTGTTCACAGTAGCTGATTTGTGTTTACATCCTGAAATTTGGATGTTGCACATGGATCGGCGAATGTTGAGTGATGAACAGTGGTTGCGGATAGCGGATTTGCTGCCGGGTAAGCCGACCGACAAAGGCGGTCGGGCGGCAGATAACCGACAGTTTGTCGAAGCGGTTCTGTACCTTGCCCGTACGGGATCACCGTGGCGAGACCTGCCCAAGGAATTGGGCAACTGGCACTCGGTGTATGTCCGATTTGCGCGCTGGGAAGGGTATGGCGTCTGGCACCGCATGGCCGAAGTCCTGCAAGGTGATGCCGACCTGGAGGAGTTGTTCATTGATGCAACGATTGTACGTGCCCACCAGCATGCGGCAGGCGCACCCAAAAAAACGGTAGCGATCAGGCGATCGGCCGCTCGCGCGGCGGGCTGACCACAAAAGTCCACGCCTGTGTCGATGCCCTTGGCAACCCGGTTCGTTTGATCCTGACGGCAGGCCAGGTTGCCGATGTCACGCAAGGGGCCGCCTTGGTCGAGGCAATTCCTACTGGCGCAGTCATCGCCGACAAGGGCTACGACAGCGATGCCTTGGTCAACACCATCGAAGCCACTGGCGCCGAGGCCATCATCCCGCCGCGGAGCAACCGCAACACCCAACGTAAAGTCGATTGGCATCGATACAAGGCGCGCAACCTCGTCGAGCGATTTTTCAATCGCCTCAAGCAGTTTCGCCGTATCGCAACCCGATACGACAAACTTGCCAATCGATTCAATGCCTTTCTGCATCTCGCTTGTGCCTATATCTGGTTACTGTGAACACGCCCTAGTTACATAGTATTAGTCCCTTGTCTGTGTGACAACTTGGAAAGTCTGAATAGGCAGCTGATGTTGCGATGACCGGCGGTAGTACGGCAAATAGCAGTCGTATCAAGCCAGGAGAGTGACCGTCCGTTCCTGGCCGGGTTGAGGCAGTGGCGCCGGCCACTTGCTCGCCGTAAACCGGCCGTTGAGTTGAGGTAGTTGAGGCCTTGGCTATTCAAATTGGAAGGCGACCTCGACAGGCAGTTCATGGCCGATTGCGCCAGTACGGGCAGTGTGCCACAAAGCTACCGTTGGCCTGATGCCCATAGATCATGTCCGGATAGTGTCTGCGGGGGGCGATTTCTTCTGGATTGTCTCGGATAGCCAGTCTCAGGATAATGGTGGATTCGCAGAACAAGCAAACCAAATCCGTGTATGACCGAACGCACAAAGCGCCCTAAGAGCAAGGTCACCTGGTCCGACGTCAAGAGCAAGCTCGCTGACTTCGACAGGGCGGGGTTGCAACAACTGGTTGCCGACCTTTATGTCTTCCACAAAGACAACCAGACCTTTCTTCATGCCCGTTTCGGCTTGGGAGAGAACCCACTCGAAGCCTACAAGCAACGCATCCAGGCAGCGCTAGCCCCGGATATCAGCCGCAAGCGCAATGCCAACATTTCGGTAGCGGCGGCTAAAAAGGCGATATCAGAGTACAACAAGGCCGTCGGCGATCCGCTGGGTATTCTGGAACTGCGGCTGTTCTGGTGCGAAACTGCAGTCAAGTTCTCCATGGACTACGGATACGGTGATGTTGGCTACCTCGACGCGCTTGCGCTACAGTACAGCGAGGCATGCATTGTATTGTCGGCCCTGGATGAACCCTTGCTCGAAGACCCCATCGAACGACTGACGAATATTCGGGACGACGCACAGATGGGGTACGGCATCTGGGATTACATGGCTGACACTCTGGGGAAGGCGTTGCTCAAGTTGCCAATGACTACAGTCGAGGCAGAGATCCCTCAAACTGGCAGTTCATAGCTCATGGCATTCAACGACCTCGACAGGAAGCGTATCGAAAATGCCATGGTAGCGTTCATGGCCAAGCGCCGCCCGCCACCGCACATACGCCCGGAACTCGACATTGGCTATCGGCTGACTGACCAGAGCGTTGAGATATTCGAGATTCGCCCGCAGTGGGACAATCCGGCGATCACTCGTGAGCGCCCATTCGCCAAGGCGACCTACGTACGAACTCAAAATCTGTGGAAGGTGTTTTGGAAACGCTCTGACCTGAAGTGGCATGGTTACGAGCCTGCCGCAACTGTGAAGTCGATTGATGAATTTCTGGCTGTCGTCGACGCGGATCAGTACTGTTGTTTTTTCGGGTAGCCCCCGTCATCTTTGGATGAAAAATCAGACTCCGATCAACAACCAAGGAGTCAAAGATGGAAACCATCAACAAACGCGAAGCCTGGAACAAGGGAAAGCTCGTCGGCCAGAAGCCACCGCTCAAGCCCAAGGACATCTGGGCCATCCGCATCTACCTCCAGAATGCCCATGCGGTCCGCGACCTCGCCATGTTCAACCTGGCCATTGACAGCAAGCTACGGGGCTGCGATCTCGTCAGTCTGCGGGTTCGCGACATCACCCACGGAAACCAGGTGCTTTCCCGCGCCATGGTTATCCAGAGGAAAACGCAGCGGCCCGTGCAGTTCGAGCTGACGGAACCGACGAGGGTGGCAGTGTCCGCCTGGCTGGAAAAATCTCACCTGCGAAGCGATCAGTTTCTGTTCCCGAGCAGGGTGGCGAGGTCACCCCATGTCTCGACACGCCAATATGCGCGGATCGTGCATCACTGGGCCGAGGCTGCCGGCCTGGACTCGTCGGCCTATGGGACGCATTCCATGCGGAGAACCAAGGCAACGCTGATCTACAAGCGCACGAAGAATCTGCGGGCCGTTCAGCTGCTACTTGGTCATTCCAAGCTGGAAAGCACCGTTCGTTACCTCGGCATTGAGGTGGACGATGCGCTGGAGATTTCGGAGCAGACTGAAATCTAGCCGGCACCTTGCGGCTGCACGGGGGCACAACCCGGGCGGCCGCTTTCTGGCATCATGTTGGGGTCGCCGCAGAATTCGGAAAAAATCGTACGCTAAGGTTTTCCGCTGCGTAGCGGCCGAAACTCTCCATCCTCAACCTTCTTGTTTTGCCGCCAGACGTAATCACCGGTCAGGTTGATGTGCTCCCAGCCCAATGGCGACAGATATTGCAGCAGTCCGTCATTGATGGGTTTGCCGGTCTCGCGCAGCGCCTGCGTTGCCTGGTCGAGATAGACGGTGTTCCACAAAACGATAGCGGCGGTCACCAGATTGAGTCCGCTGGCTCGATAACGCTGCTGCTCGAAACTGCGGTCGCGGATTTCGCCAAGCCGGTTGAAGAACACGGCCCGGGCCAGCGCGTTCCGCGCCTCACCCTTGTTCAACCCGGCATGGACTCGACGACGCAACTCGACATTTTGCAGCCAGTCCAGGATAAACAGCGTGCGCTCGATCCGCCCCAGTTCGCGCAGCGCAACCGCCAAGCCATTCTGGCGTGGGTAGCTGCCGAGTTTCCGCAGCATCAAGGAGGCCGTCACCGTACCCTGCTTGATGGACGCCGCCAGTCGTAAAATCTCATCCCAATGGGCACGGACGTGCTTGATATTCAGCGTGCCGCCGATCATCGTGTTCAGTGCTGAGTAGTCCTCTCCGCTCTTGGGTACATACAGCTTGGTATCCTTCAGGTCACGAATGCGCGGCGCAAAACGGAATCCCAGCAGGTGCATCAAGGCAAACACGTGATCGGTGAAGCCGGCCGTATCGGTGTAGTGTTCCTCGATCCGCAAGTCAGATTCGTGGTACAGCAGGCCATCGAGCACGTAGGTCGAATCGCGCACGCCGACGTTGACCACCTTTGTGCTGAACGGTGCGTACTGGTCCGAAATGTGGGTGTAAAACAGTCTGCCGGGTTCGTGGCCGTACTTCGGATTGACGTGGCCGGTGCTCTCGCCTTTGCCACCCGCCCGAAAGCGCTGCCCATCAGACGATGACGTGGTGCCGTCACCCCAGTTCGCAGCAAAAGTATGGCGGAACTGGGTATTCACCAGATCGGCCAGCCCGGCGGAATAGGTTTCGTCACGGACGTGCCAGGCTTGCAGCCAGGCCAGCTTGGCGTAGGTCGCACCGGGGCAGGACTCGGCCATTTTAGTCAGCCCCAAGTTGATGGCATCGGCCAGGATGGCCGATAGCAATAGCGTCCGATCCTTGACCGGTTCGCCATCCTTCAGATGAACGAAATGGCGGGTGAAGCCCGTCCAGTCGTCTACGTCCATCAGCAACTCGGTGATCTTGATGCGCGGCAAGTACATGCCGGTCTGGTCGATCAGCGTTTGCGCCGCTTCGGGAACAACGGCATCGAGTGGTGTGATCTTCAGGCCGGAGTCGGTGATGATGGCATCCGGTAGTTCGTTGGCCAGCGCCAAACGATTGACTGTCGCCAGTTGTTCTTCCAGCAGGTGCAACCGCTCATGTAGGTATTGGTCGCAGTCCGGGTTCACTGCAATCGGCAACGTTTTCGCCTGCTTCAGTGTGACGAACTTCTCGACCGGCAACAGGTATTCGTCAAAGTCGCGGAACTGGCGGGAGCCTTGCACCCAGATGTCGCCAGAGCGAAGCGAGTTTTTCAGTTCCGAAAGGGCGCAGATTTCATAAAAACGGCGGTCGATTTCACCGTCGATGAAGACCAGTGATTTCCAGCGAGGTTTGATGAAGGCTGTCGGCGCGTCCGCCGGCACCTTTCGCGCGCTGTCGGAATTCATGCCGCGCACTACTTCAATGGCGTCCAGCACGCCCCGCGCTGCTGGTGCTGCGCGCAGCTTGAGCACAGCCAGGAATTCCGGCGTATAGCGGCGTAGCGTGTTGAATTGCTCACTGACCAAGTGCAAGTGATCGAACGACTCGGCTTGGGCGAGTTGATCGGCATCGGTGACGCTCTGCGTGAAATCTTTCCAAGGGATGATGGTCTCGATGGCGGTGTACGGATCAGTGCCGGACTGTTTGGCCTCCAGCAAGGCATGGCCGATCTTGGCGTACAGCCGTACCTTGTCGTTGATCGCCTTGCCCTGTTTCTGGAACTGCTGCTGATGTTTGTTCTTGGCGGTACTGAAGAGCTTGACCAGAATGCGGTCGTGCAGATCGACCACCTCATCCGTGACCGTGGCTGAGCCCTCCAAGGCCAATGCGACCAGGGTGGCATAACGCCGCTCGCTCTCGAATTTGGCAAGGTCTTGCGGCGTCATCTGTCCGCCTTCCCGTGCCATCTTCAGCAGGCGATTCTGGTGGATGTGGCGGCCAATGCCCTCAGGCAGAGACAGTTCCTGGAATGCCTTCAGACGTTCGATGTGCTCCAGCATGTGCCGGGAGTTCGGCTTGACAGGTGATTGGCGCAGCCAAATTAACCGGGTGATGTTGCTCTCCGGTTTGAGCTTCAGCAGATCGTCGAGCCGGCGCCGGTGCTGAGCCGTCAGCGGCTCGGTTAATGTCCGATAGATGCGCCGGTTGGCACGCGTCACAGCTTCCGCGCAGGCCCGCTCGACAACGGTCAGTGCCGGCAGGATGATTTGCCGCTGCCGCAGTGTCTCCAGCGCTTGAGCGGCGAGCACCAAGCCCTTGTCGGTCTGCATGGCCAAATCGGTCAGGCCACGTACCAGAAAGCGGAAGTCAGACAGGCCAAACGGTGACAGCCCGAGATAGGCACGCAGTTCCTGGAGATGTTCGCGCCGTGTTTCATCGCGCTCGCCGTAGTTGGCCCACGCGCTGGGTTCAGCTCGGACTTGGCGGGCAACCCATTGGATGACCGGTTCCGCTACCGCCAAGTCGCTGGTCAGTGCATAGCCTGGATAACGCAACAGACAGAGCTGCACCGCAAAACCGAGCCGGTTCGCATCGCCCCGGCGTTGCCGAATCAGCGCCACATCGGTTTCGTTAAAAGTGTAGTAGCGGATCAAGTCATCTTGGCTTTCGGGGAGAGCCAGCAAGCCCGTCCGTTCCGTCGCGGAAAGTATTGAGCGACGCGGCAAGGTCAGTCGTCCGTTCTCAGGTATTGATACAAGGTCTCCCGGCTGATGCCGAACTCACGTGCCAGCGTCGCTTTTTGCTCACCAGCGGCGGCCCGCTGTCGCAACTCGGCCGCTTGCTCGGGTGACAGCGCTTTCTTGCGGCCTCGGTAGGCCCCGCGCTGCTTGGCGAGCGCGATACCTTCACGCTGCCGCTCGCGGATCAAGGCCCGCTCAAATTCTGCGAACGCACCCATGACCGAGAGCATCAGGTTCGCCATCGGCGAGTCTTCGCCGGTGAACGTGAGGTGTTCCTTGACGAACTCGATGCGCACCCTGCGCTGGGTCAGCTTCTGGACCAAGTGGCGCAGGTCGTCCAGGTTGCGGGCCAGCCGATCCATGCTATGCACCACGACAATATCGCCTTCGCGCACGAAGGCCAGCAGTGCGTCGAGTTGTGGCCGCTGCGCATCTTTGCCCGATGCCTTGTCGGTGAATACCTTGTCCACCTGAACCTGTTCCAATTGACGCTCCGGGTTCTGATCGAAGCTGCTGACCCGGACGTAGCCGACGCGTTGACCTTTCAAAGTTCTCTCCCGAGCGAATTCTGTCAGGTAGAAATCTATGACCTGTAGCGGCATGTGTCAATAAATTGAATATTCGACTCTATCCGGACTTCTGTAAGCGGTCAGCCCTGACATCAGGTTGGGGTATAGCTCAAGATGACATTACGAGACCACACGAGGAAAATCAGCTATTCGGGAAGCACGAACCAAAACCATGGGCTTGTCGCCTTTTTGGCTTTATATGCTTCCCGAAACCGACTACCCGGAATCAGTCGAAGCGAACATCTATCCGCTTTCCATCAGGCTTCGTGCAAACCCCGGCCGGACCGTGGCCTGAACGCCAAGCCAGCAGGCACCGAAGCGTTTCCCCATTTTTGGCATGTAGTACCGGCGAGGCCGAACTCCTTATGTGATCGCTGTCCATGCCGCTGGCAATTTGGTCGTAATGTTTGCCGGGGCCAAACAATTTACGCAATTTTGCGAGGTCTTGATGATGCTGAATCACAAATCCCCGCCCCTCATACCGCGCGCCTTCGAGTTCCAGAACCATTGCCGGCGCTTGCGAGCCCTCGTGGCTGAAGAAGCCTGTGACAGGTGGCGAGTCCTTTTCCGATACCAGTTGATGGGTATGCCCGGCACAACCGGAAAGCGCCACGCCCAGAAAACAAGTTGCGAGGATTTTTGTGATCGCAGACATGCGACCTCCCTTCTACTTCAACACGAAGCGAACGGTTGCCGGGGCTTTGCCAGGGAGGGACACCAAGGCAACCACTTTGCCGTTGTTAACCTTGAAACTGCCTTTGGCCTCCAGTTGCTGGCCCGCCGGTTTCAATTCGACTTCCTGTTTATCTGTACCGACGAGGATGGTCAGTTTGGCGTTGGATTTTGAAACATCCACCGGCTTGCCATGATCGCGCACATGCAACTGGATTGTCTCCGGAGTGGCGACCAGTTCGTAATCCACATCCTTGACCTCGCTGACGACGCCACCGTGGAGCGGTTTGTGTTCGTGGCCGTGCTCGTGGCCATCGGCAGCGAAGGCATTGCCGGACAGGGAGAAGGCAAAAGCGGCGAGAAGATGAAGCGGTTTCATGGTCTTTCCTTTCGTTGAAAAATAATCAAAGCGCACCGGTATCGCGGTCGGCCATCAGGCGTTCCACATCCTTGCGGCCAAACAGCCAGAACATAGCGGGGGTCAGGAAGGTATCGAGCAGGGTTGAACTGATCAGGCCCGAGAAGATGACTACCGCCACCGGATGCAGGATTTCCGTACCCGGCCGTTCGGCCTCGAACAGCAGCGGTGCCAGTGCGAAGGCCGTTACCAGCGCCGTCATCAGGACGGGCGCGAGACGTTCCAGCGAGCCGCGCAGGATCATCTTGTGGTCGAAGTTCTCGCCTTCCATGCGCATCAGGTTGATGTAGTGGCTGACTTTGAGAATCCCGTTGCGCACCGAAATGCCGGCCAGCGTGATGAAACCGACCAGCGCGGCGACCGACAGCGGCTGCCCGGAAATCCACAAGCCGAGCACTGCGCCAACCAGCGCCAGCGGAATATTGGCCATGATCATGGCCGACAGCACGACCGACTTGTAGCGGCTGAACAGCACCACGAACATCAGCACCAGCGAGACGATGGAGAGCAGGCCGACCAGCTGTGAAGCTTCTTCCTGTGCCTGGAATTGTCCGCCCAGGGTGATGAAGTAGCCTTCTGGCAGTTTGCTGTCGCCGACGACCTTACGGATGTCCTCGACAATCTCGGACAGTGCCCGCCCTTGCGCGTTGGCCGAAATCACGATGCGCCGCTTGCCGTCATCGCGGCTGACCTGGTTCGGCCCGTCGCCGTCCTCGATGGTGGCGATTTTTGACAAGGGAATCGGGCCGCCGGGCGTCTCCAGCAAAATCTGCCCCAGTCCTTGCAACGAGCGGGACGATTCGGGCAAGCGCACGACCAGCGCGAAGCGCCGGCCGCCCTCGACCACCTGCGTTACCTTTTCGCCTTCGACCAGACTTTGCAGGGTTGCCAGAATCTGTGGCGTCGGCACGCCGTATTGCGCGGCCGTCGCATAGTTGACGCTGACCTTGATCTGCGGCGCCAGCACCTGCTTCTCGATTTCCAGATCTGCGATACCGGGAATACCGGCCAGCCTACCGCGCAAGGCGTCGGCCTGACCGCGTAGCGTGTCGAGGTCGTCACCAAAAATCTTGATGGCGATCTGCGAACGCACGCCGGACAGCATGTGGTCGATACGGTGCGAAATCGGCTGGCCGATGGCAATCGCCGCCGGCAGGTTAATCAGGCGGGCGCGAATGTCCGCCGAAATCTCATCCATTGTGCGCGTCATTTCGGACGCCGGTTTCAGACCGACATCCAGTTCGCTAACATGAACACCTTCAGCATGCTCATCCAGTTCCGCCCGGCCGCTGCGTCGCCCGACGTGCACCACTTCAGGCACCGCCTTGACCAGCACCTCGGCCTGTTGCGCCAGAGCCGACGACTCGGCCAGCGTGACGCCGGGGTTGAGGCGCATGCCAATCAGCAGCGTCCCCTCATTGAAGGGCGGCAGGAAAGTCTTGGGGAAGAAGGGCACCGCGACTGCTGCCACCAAAATAGCGACGGCACCGGCCGCCAACGCCGCTTTGGGATGGTTGAGCACCGTCTGCAAACTGCGGCCGTAGCCGGCCTTCAGCCAGGCCAGCAGTTTCGTGTCGCCATGATCGAGCGACTTCATGCTTGGCAACAGGTAGAAGGAGAGCACCGGCGTCACCGTCACCGACACCACCAGCGAAGCCAGCGTCGAAACGATGAAAGCGATGCCGAGCGGCACGAACAAGCGCCCTTCCATGCCGGGCAGCGCGAAGAGCGGCAGGAAAACCAGCACGATGATGATCGTTGCGTAGAGGATGGCTGAACGCACCTCCATCGTCGCATGGGCCACCAGTTCAATCGGGTGCATCCGGTGATCGTGGTGTTTGGCCCGGTCCTCCTTTAGCCGTCGCAGCACGTTCTCGACACCGACTACCGCGTCATCGACCAGGCCACCGATGGCGATGGCCAGGCCACCAAGGGTCATGGTGTTAATCGACAAGCCGTAATAGTCAAAAACCAGCGCCGTCATGAAAATCGACACTGGGATCGCGGTTAGGGCGATCACCGTCGGGCGCAAGGTGCCCAAGAAGAAAAACAGGATGACGGCGACGAAGACTGATGCCCCGATCAGCTTGCCTTGCAGCGTGCTGATTGAAGACTCGATAAAACTCGCCTGGCGGAAGGTCACCTTCGGCGCCTCCATACCCGCCGGCAGCGATTTCTTCAGATCCTCGACGGCGGCCTCAATGCTCCGGGTCAGATGGATGGTGTCCGCCGTCGGTTGCTTCTGGATGCCGAGAATGACCGCCGGTTTGCCCTCGAAACCGGCATCGCCCCGCTTGATGGCCGGTGCGAAGGTCACGTCGGCGATTTGGCGCAATAAAACGGGTTGACCGTGGCGTGCGGCCAGGGCGAGATTCTTCAGGTCATCCAGACGCGACGTGCGGCCGAGATGGCGAATCAGGTATTCGCGGCCGTTGAGTTCGAGGAAGCCGCCGGAGGTGTTGGCCGAGTAGCCCTTGAGCGCCCCGGTTAACTGCTCGTGTGTGATACCCAGTTCCGCCATGCGTGTCGTGTTCGGTTGCACCTGGAACTGGCGGACCTCGCCGCCGATGGGGATCACCTGAGCCACACCGGCGATGGCCATCAGACGCGGACGCAGCACCCAGTCGGCGTATTCGCGCACCTGCATCGGCGAAATCTTCGCCGTGTCGATGGGAATGGCGATCTGCATGATTTCGCCCATGATCGAACTGATCGGCCCCATGCGCGGCGTGACGCCCGCTGGCAGCCCTTCCTCCATCGAGGAAAGACGTTCAGACACCATCTGCCTAGCCCGGAAAATCTCTGTTTTCCAGTTGAAGGTCACATAAATGAAAGAGAGGCCGGCGCTGGAGACCGAGCGCACGCTTTCCACCCCTGGCAGACCGTTCATGGTCGTTTCCAGCGGGAAGGTGATCAGTTGTTCCACTTCCTCGGCGGCCATACCGCCGGACTCGGTCATGATGGTGACCGTCGGTTTGTTGAGGTCCGGAAACACATCCACCGGTGTGCGGGAGAGCGTGAATGCCCCATAAGCCATCAGCACCAAGCTGGCGATGATGACCAGCAGGCGGTTGGCAAGGCTGTTGTCGAGAAGCCACTTGAACATGATTGGCTCCGCTCAGCGTATCTGGTTAATCAGAGTGGCCGCGCGGACGGCAACCCGATCCCCGGCTTTCAGACCGCTGGTCACCGCCACGTGGGTGCCGTCCAGCGGCTCGGCGGTGACTGTGCGCGGCTCAAAGCGTTCCGGCGCCGTCTTGACCCAGACGATGCTCTGGTTCGCAGGGTTCTTCATTAGCGCCGCCATCGGCACGCGGATGCCCGGCACCGTGCTGCGCGTCTGCACGAAGACCCGAACTGGCTGGCCGACGGCCAACGCCGCCAAAGCGCCGCCTTCACCCCGGAAGGTCAGCGGCAGTGCCTGCTCACGCAGGCTGCGGGCGACGCCGACTAGGCGTAGCGGCAGCTTCTGCTCACCAACGGCAACAAAGGCACCAGCCACATCGCTGGCGACGGCCATATCGAAAGCCAGCGCCTCGATCAGCATGCGTTCCGGATTGACGATCTCGAACAGGGTTTCGCGGGCTTCGAGCACCTGACCGGAAACGACGTTGGCCGAGGCGATAACGCCACTGACCGGCGCCACCAGTTGTTCGTTGGCCACGGCGGCCTCGGCTTCCTCGATGAGCTTGCGCGGCACGGTATCGGACAGTTCGCGTAGGCGGCGCAGGCGGCTTTCCGCCAGCGAGCGGCTATTGCCGCCGACTTCTGGCGTCACGTAAGCCAGCACCTCTCCTTTCTTGACCTGCTGGCCGGGCAGCGGCAGACCGCGTGGTCCCGGTGTGACACGACCGGCGACGATGGCCTGCACTTTGCCGCCGGCGTTCGGGTCCATAACCACCTTGCCAGCCAGTTCATGGGTACGGGGCAGTTCGCCTAGCTCTACCAGCAGGGTACGAACACCAATCTGGCGTTGCGCCGGTTTGGGCAGGAAGACACTGCCGTCTGGCTGGCGCTTGGGGCCGCTACCGCTGGCAGCGGGCGGTGCGTCGCCGTGATCATGGCCGTCACCGGCCAGCACCAAGGTTGAGGAAAACAAGAAGGTAAGACAAAGGGCGCCAAATAACAGACGGGGCTTCATGCGGCACCTCCGAAAAGCGGTTTACGGGTAGCGCGCAGGCGGCGCAACAAAGTGGCAAGGAGCAGCAGCCCCCCACCGGCGGCACCACCCCACAGGGCGTATTCCTTCCAGCCATGGGTGTGGGTAGCCTCTTCGGCATGCGCCTCTTCGTGCATGTCGAGTTCGCCAGCCAGCAAGTCGGTTTCCTCGCCGGCAATGACGGTCGCCGCGACCGACACGACCCCTGGTTTAAGTTCCTGCACCAGCGTTGCCTCGAACTCGCCCTCGGCATGTGGTTTGACGGGGATTTTGACGCCGCCGAGTTCCAGTTCGAGCTTGGCATCCTTGACCGGACTACCGTCGGCATAGCGGTCGAGATAAAGCGTTACTTGCTTGCCATTGACGACGCCGACCAGTTCAAAGGTTTCGGACGTTGCTGTAAAACGCGGCGAGGCGGAACCAGCAGTTGCGGCAGGTGTCTCGCCATGGTCGTGCCCGTCACCGGCCCAGGCCAGTGGGGCCGCCAGAGCGATCCAGGCGGCCCATCCCAAAGTGGCCAGTGTGTTTGTTGTTCTCATGTTCGGGTTCCTCATTTTTGTTCGGGGAGCAGGCCCAGGGCCTGACGCAGAGCGGAGATCGCGGCGGCCAGCTCAATCCGGGCGCGAGCGTTTTGCCGTTCAGCTTCGACGGCTTCGAGTTCGATACGCAAGCGGGTTGGCAGATCGCTTTCGCCCAGACGGAAGGACTTCTCGAAGAACCCCCGCGACTCACGCGCCAGTTGAGCGCGCTTCTCGGCAGCCACCAGTTGCGTGCGGCTGGATTCGACGCGCACCCGCGCCGCTTCCAGATCGGCTGCCAGGCGCTCGCGTTCAAGGCGAAGTTGACCTTCGGTTTCGAGGGCTTCGGCACGGGCCAGGCCGAGTTTGGCGCGATTACGGCTCTCCGAACCAAACGGGATGCGTACACCGAGTGTGACGGTCTGCTGATAGTCGTCACCGAAAGCGCCTCGCTCACGGGTGGTGGCCAACAACAGTTCGGGATTGTTCCTTGTCTGCACACTGGCCAGATCGGCGCTGCGGCGGGCGACTTCGGCTCGGTCGAACAGTTCGACGACCGCCGGGTGGGTCGCATCCAGGGCGGTGAAGTCGGCAGGCACCGCCGGCGGGGTTTCAGGTCCGTCGGCTGCTTTCTCATCCGGCAGCTTGCCGACCAAGGCGCGCAGTTGCTGAGTGCTGGCGGCCAGCAGGCTGGCGCTTTCCGCCAGCGTCACCTCGGCGCTGGCCGCCGCGCCATCGGCCTGATGCTGGTCCGAGCGGGCCAGGTCGCCAGCCTTGACCCGGCGGCGGACATCTTCTGCCAGTTTTTGCGCACTGACCAGGCGCTCGCGGGCCAGAGCCTGTTCGCCGCGAGCCCGCTGCCAGTTCCACCAGGCATCACGCACGGCGGCGGCAGTACGCAGTTGGGCCGCCGTCACCCGGCTATCCAGGGCTTTGGATTCGGCATCGGCCAGGGCGCCCTGTCGGGAGCGCTCGCCCGGCAGCCACAGGGGCAAGGCGACGCCGGCCGCGTATTCGCGGCTGCCTTGATTCTTGCTCAGTTGGTCGGTCTTGCCGGACAAATCCAGCGATGGCGGTTGGGCAGTCCAACTGTCGGCAACTTGCCGACGCGCCTCGGCCGCATCGCGCCGCAGATCGAGGGATTGGGCCTCAGGTTGTCGCGCCCAAGCGGCCTCAAAGGCTTGCGGCAGGGTAATCGCGGCGCCAGCGGGGGCTGACGTCGATTGCGCCCAGAGGTCGCCGGTCGCTAGCGCAGCGAGCGAGCACAGCCCGGCAACGACTAGGCGGGCCGGTAAAAAGGTGGTTCGTGAAACCGATTTGCTTCGAGACATCCGATTCTCCAGTGATGAAAAAACACATGGGGAATCGGCGGGGCGCGATCCAAAGCGGATCGCCAGGCGTAGCGCGGCTCAGGCCGCAAACGCGAAGGGAGAGCGAATCAGGGAAACGCCCGCCCCGCCGATTAGGCGGAGACGGACCAGTTGGGGCGTTCGGGTTGGACCGTGGGCGGCGAAGCTAAAACGCCCGGATGCCAAGGATGATCGACGAAAGTCGTAGCCATGAGGGGGACCGCCGCAATGCCGGTCAGCGCTGCGGCGCAACTGGCATGACAGGCGGCGCAGTCGCCATCGATGCCGCCGCCCAAGGCTTTGGCGTCGATATCACCGCTCTCATCGGCATGATGCTTGTGTTCATGATGCCCAAAATGCTGAGCGGCCGCACCGGTTTCGTGCTGGCAATAGCCACCGACCGCCGCCCAGGTGAACTGGAACGGCAGAAAAGCGAGCAGAAGGATGGAAAGCCAGCGACGCATTGGGCGGATGTTAGCAGAACTATTGGGGGGCAAAAACAGATGGCCAAGAATTCGCGTCCTGGCCATTGTCGGATGGGCGGTCGAGTGTGTCAGAAATAACGATTAACCTCCTTGATACAGGGCATCGCGTTGCTTCCTTTCTTCCGAAGTCATGTCCAAGGATGGTGCGGGTGTATCGTGCCTGAGCTTGTCGACGTGTTGCCATTTCCCATCGCGATAGGCATATTCGTGCGGAATCAGCGCCCAGCCTTGGTCACCGCCCACGTAACGATACTGGCCATCAGCGCTAACCGGATTGCGTTTGAAGTTATCGAGTTCCTGTTGCACTTGCGCGGCGGATTTGCTGCCCGAATCATGCGCCGGGTAGAATTTTGTCGTACCCTCCGGCGTGCTGTGCATGACCGACTCGGCCAACACTTGCCCTGACAGGGCCAAACCAGCACAGAGAACGGGGATGGAAAGGGCTTGTTTGACGTTCATGATAGAACTCCTTCAATGATGTTTAGGTTCATCGGGTTTGGGGTATGCCGAACAACTGAACGGCATGGATGAACTATAAAAAATCAGCACTGACAGAACGCCAACAGGAAGTTTACAAAATTGACATCTTTCGATTCGTGAAGAAATGAAACTATTGGTTGTCGAAGATGAGCAAAAGCTTGCCCAATACCTGCAAAAGGGATTGGGTACCGCAGGCTTTGTCGTTGACCTTGCCCACGACGGCGTAACGGGACTCCACATGAGCTTGGAGTTCGATTACGCGGCCATCATCCTCGACTCCATGCTGCCCGGCATGGACGGGCTCTCCTTGTTGGCTGCCTTGCGCACTAAGAAGCAAACACCGGTATTGATGCTGACCGCGCGTGGCAAAGTGGAGGACCGGGTTAACGGTTTGCAAACCGGCGCCGACGATTATCTGGTCAAGCCGTTTGCCTTTTCCGAGCTGATTGCTCGAATTCAGGGACTGTTGCGCCGGTCGGCCACGCAGCAACCGGAAGCCACGTCGAACCGTCTTGCTTTACACGATCTTGAAATGGATCTGGCCCGCCGCAAGGTTCTCAGGAACGGTCAGCGCATCGATCTGAGCGCCAAGGAGTTCCTGTTGCTTTCTCTGTTTCTCAGGAAACAAGGTGAGGTGCTGTCGCGAACCGAGATTGCCGAGCAGGTTTGGGATATGAATTTCGACAGCAACACCAACGTCGTCGAAGTTTCGATCAAGCGACTGCGCGCCAAAATAGATACGCCCTTCGAGATACCGTTGCTGCATACCGTACGCGGTATGGGCTATGTCCTTGAACTGCGCGAATGAGACTGGGAAGGATGATCAATCCGACGCTGAGCGGTCGCCTCATACGCTGGCTCGCTTCGCTGAGCCTGGGTGTTCTGGGATGCTTGTGCCTCGGCGTTTTTTTTTCGGTCAAAGCCAATCTTGGAACACAACAGGACCAGCGCCTTGAAAAGCTCAGCACGGCAATTCGGCACCTGTTTGAAGAAACACCGGAACACCTGCAACCGGGATCGCTTGAACACGACCTGGAGGATCTTCTAAAAATCAATCGGGACTCGCATCTCAAGTTAATCGATAGGCTGGGTGAGGCTCGCTTCATCTCGACGCCAAGTGCGTGGCCATCAAAAGCTCGTTTTTATTCGTTTGCACTCCCCGATGAAGCGCAGAGGACAGATTTTGCCGTTGCCGAATTGGCACTTGAGATTGCGCCTGATGAAGCGATTCTGGATCGCCTCGCAGCCATCCTCTGGGGGGCTGCCTTGATCGGGAGTGCCGCAATCACCCTGGGCGGCTACCTGATCGTGTATTACGGACTGGCCCCCATTCGGACGCTGGCAGAGCAAACGCGCAGTCTCGCAATACTTTCCCTCGACACGCGCTTGGAAACAGAGGGGATCCCTGCCGAGTTGCAAGTTCTCATCGATCATTTCAACGACTTGCTGAATCGACTGGAAAAGGCCTATCAGCAACTCGAAGGGTTCAATTCCGACGTGGCGCACGAATTGAGAACCCCATTGGCGAACATCATCGCCAGCAGCGAGTTGGCCTTGCGTAGCAACGACAAGGACGAACACCTGCGTGATTGCATCGGTTCGAATCTCGAAGAAATGCACAGGCTTTCGTGCATCGTCAATGATATGCTGTTTCTGTCGCAAGCCGACCGGGGTGCTAAAGCCCGGCGGATGCCCATTCATAGCCTTGCCCAGCTCTGCGCCGAAGTGGCCGACTACTACGAAGCGGTGCTGATCGAATCTGACCTTCAATGGTCTATCGAAGGCGATGCATCAGGCCAGTACGACGCGGCGCTGCTCCGGCGCGTACTGTCCAATCTGCTGAATAATGCGGCTCGGTATGCCGATCCCGGAAGTTCAATCGTGATTCGTATCGTCGTGGAAACTCATGGACACATCAAGCTCTCGATGATCAATCGAGGAGAACCGATTTCTGCTGAAAGTCTGCCTCATATCTTCGACCGCTTTTTCCGCGTAGATGCCTCACGTAGCCACGGCCATCAGAATCATGGACTGGGTCTCGCCATCGTTGGCGCGATTGCCCGAATGCATGACGGGGAGGCCTTCGCAAAATCCGCCCATGGTGAGACAGAAATAGGCGTACGACTGGCCGGCTGATGGCCCCGCTGCTTTTTGCCAACCAACAATGGGTCTTTAGTCTTTGGTTTGCGGTGCAGAGGTTCGCAATATCCGCAGACCGTTGGCGACGACCAGCAGGCTGGCGCCCATGTCGGCAAACACCGCCATCCACATGGTGGCATTTCCGAACACCGCGAGCCCGAGAAAAATCGCCTTAATGCCCAGGGCCAGCCCGATGTTTTGCCAGAGGACCGAATGGGTGCGCCGGGACAGGCGAATGGTCTCGGGAATGCGCCGCAGGTCGTCGTTCATGATCACCACGTCGGCGGCCTCCATCGCCGTGTCCGTGCCGGCCGCGCCCATGGCCACGCCGATGTCGGCCCTGGCAAGCGCGGGTGCGTCGTTGATGCCGTCGCCGGTCATCGCGGTCGGGCCATAGCGACGCTGCAAATCTTCGATGGCCGCCAGTTTGTCCTCTGGGAGAAGATTGCCCCGGGCGTCGTCGATGCCGGCTTCCTTGGCAATGCTCGCGGCCGTCGCCACATTGTCGCCGGTCAGCATGATCGAGACGACACCGAGACGGTGCAGATCGGCCACTGCCTCCCGCGAACTTTCCTTGATGGTGTCCGCCACCGCAAAAATCGCCAGCACCTGCTGTGCAGACGCCAGCATGGTCACCGTCCGGCCTTGCATCTCGTGCACCTGAAGGCGCGCCTCGATTTCGGCACTGCACAGCTTGCGCTCCTCAACCAGTCGATGGTTGCCGAGAAAGAGGAGTTGGCCATCCGTGCGAGCTTCAACACCTCGTCCGGCGAGTGCGACAAAATCGGTCAAGCCGTTCTCTGGAAGCTTGAGACCGGTCGCAATCGCTTTTGAGACCGGATGGTCCGAGTGTCCGGCCAGGCTGGCCGCCCAGGCAAGCACTTGCGATTCGGGGACCGCCGAGGGAAGTATTTCCGTGGCGACCAGACGGGGTTTGCCTTCGGTAATGGTACCGGTCTTGTCGAGGGCAATGACCCGCAGTTTTCGGGCCTCTTCGAGATAGACACCGCCCTTGATCAGGATGCCGCGTCGAGCTGCTGCCGCCAGTCCGCTGACGACCGTTACCGGCGTGGCAAGCACCAACGCGCAGGGGCAAGCGATGACCAGCAGCACCAGGGCCTTGT
>Ga0209066_10001210_pt1 | contig 34972 bp, 32 predicted proteins | sample All_14_2_FD_187198 | JGI IMG/M metagenome (GOLD analysis project Ga0209066, IMG submission 187198) | Freshwater microbial communities in response to fracking from Pennsylvania, USA - Allegheny Zone_MetaG_DW_15 (SPAdes) (version 2) ... | reverse complement strand
AGACCCTTCGCTTCGCTCTGGGCGACACGCTTGAGCATCAGAGTGAAGGGCTACCTCTCAACCCACACCGCAGTCCAAACGTGTCGCCCAGAGCGAAGCGAAGGGTCTCCTTACGCTCGCTTGGCACCGAGTAGACTTTCGTGCACTACCGTCCCGGTTCATCATTCCAAAGTATTTTATGGATTTGTAATTGAAATCGCACGGCCAGGCGATCGCTTACTATCCAGTCTGCCAACTCAGTGGGATTCAACTGTCCCCAGCTGGGTGAAAATAAAACCTGTACTTTATCGTTTAATTGATGGTCTTTTATGATCTGACAAGCCCAGTCATAATCGCCGCGGCTGCACAGAACAAATTTAATCTGATCACTCTTTTTGAGGTGAGCAATATTGCCATACAGATTTTTTTCGCATTCTTTCGAATCCGGTGTTTTTAAATCCATGACAATCATCACACGAGGATCAACCGCCGCCACATCCCGCGCACCGCTGGTTTCCAGCGACACCTGAAAGCCGGCGTCGCATAGTTGTTTCAGCAAGACAAAACAACCGGGCTGCGCCAGCGGCTCACCACCCGTGACGCAAACGTATGGGCAATCAAAGGCAGTAACCTGAGCCTGAATATCATCCATATCCAGTAATTTGCCGCCATGAAAAGCATAAGCGCTGTCACAATATTGGCAACGCAGCGGACAACCGGTCAGGCGTACAAAAACGGTGGGCAAGCCAACCGTGATTGACTCGCCTTGTAAAGAATGAAAAATTTCGGTGATGCGTAATTGTTTACTTCGGGTCATGAGGCATTAAGTGTTCGTAATTTGGTGGACGCCAATTGCGCGGTGGGCGTGTCCGGGAAATTTTTGATCACCTGGTTCAGGCGTTGCTTTGCTTCGCCTTCTTGTCCGGATGCCGCCAGCGCATAGCCGATTTTCAGGGAACAAGCCGCTGCTTTGCTCGATGAAGGGAAATTTTTCAGCACGATTTCAAAATGCTGAATGGCTTGCGGATAATTTTTCTTGACCATGTATAACTCACCCAACCAATACTGGGCATTGGCGGTATAGCCGCCTTTGGGGTATTGATCGCTGAAATCTTGCATGGCAACCAGGGCGTCGTCAAAACGTCTGGTTTTGACCAGATCGTAAGCCGCCAGATAGCGTATTTGTTCTTCAGCCGGATTGGTTCGCCCTGCTGCAGCCGTCGGTTTTTTGACCACGACGGGTACGGGCACCGCGCTTGGCCGTGCTTTGCTGGCCGATGCGGCAGCGCTGGAACCAATAGACAACTCGGTCGGCTCCGCGAGCGGCGTGCGGGCGGCGGTCGCGGCAGGCGCGTTGCGCAGTCTGGCGTCAAAATCTTTGTAAAACGCCAATTGCTGCTCTTTCAGCAGTTTCAATTCATGCGTTTGTACGTCAAGCTGGCCGCGCAGTTCCTGAACGTCCTGCTGCAAGCCTTTGACTTTATTCAATAGTTCGGCGTCACTGTTACTGCCGATGGACGGATCCTCGTTTTGATTGCTGTCTCTGTCACGAGCCAGTGCAATCTCTTCACCGTTGTCCGTTTCTTCAAAGGGGGTTTCTCTGGCAACAGGCCGCTCTTGAGCTGTCTGTTGCTCATCCAGAATGGCAAAGTTTTCGCTGTCGTCAACCACAGGTGCTTCTGCAAGCACCTGGAAGGGTAAAAGGCAGCTAAAACACAATGCCAGAAAACGATTGGGCGAAGCCATTATCGGGTAGACTCATAAGTCAATTCGACGCGGCGGTTTTGCAAATGGTCTGATTCATCATGACCAAAGTTTGCTGGACGCTCTTTGCCGTAACTGACGGTACGAATTTGATCACGGCTCACACCTTCACGACGCATCAAATCCGCAACGGTGTTGGCGCGACGCTCGCCGAGGGCAACGTTGTATTCACGGCTGCCGCGCTCGTCTGTGTGACCAGCCAGCAACACATGCGCACCTGGATGAGATTTCAGGTATTCGGATTGTGCACTGAGTGAATCCATGTATTTGGAGGCTAAATTACTGTCATCGTAAGAGAACAAATAGCGTTGGTTATGCGGCGCTTGCGTGGTGTAAGATTCACCAGGCTCTTGACCGGCAAAACGGGTAAATTGCCCAAGGCCATGTGCAGACGCATCGCCGTCATCAAATCCGGTGCCAGCACCGCCATGATGTTTCGAGCAGGACGCAAGCAGGACAACGCTTGCAACAACAAGCCCCATTTTTAGACATGATTTAATGTTCACCGAAGTTTCTCCTTATTATTCTGGGCCGATGACAGTCTTGATTAAGACCCAATGGCGGGTCATTGTACAATTGTTTTTATGATTTCGCTATACTCTGGCGGGGGTAGAGAGGGCAAGATTAATAAAATTTGTTAGATCGGGTTTGTGGTCACTGGCATTCGTTAATGTCGGATTCTGATAAAAACGCGGTTGCGGCCCTGGCCCATAGCCGTCAGGTTAAGGGAAAAAATGCCTTGTAAGTGGCATATGGCAACACTTGGCACGGAGCAGCCCCCTCTCCCGCGGAAGGATTTTTGTTAAAATGATGATGGTGAGCGCGGGAGAGGGTTGGGGAGAGGGTGAGAGATTTTTGTCCATCCAGGCCGGATTTTTGTGCCGGGAACACCGGGGTATTGGTGGAACCGCTGTAAAACGCGCTTTCGCCATCCATGGCACGCTCGGCGAAAACATCGTGTTTTCGACGGTTTTACAGCGGTTCCACCAACACCCCGGCGTTCCTGACAGTTCGGTTCCACGTCAAAAAAAACCAATCTTTTTAGTGCAATTTTTAGCCCTCTCCCCAACCCTCTCCCACGTTCACCATCATTCAATTTCACTCATTTCTACCGCGGGAGAGGGAGCCTTCCGTGCCACTTTTAAACATTTTGGCATGAAACGGACATTTTTCCCCTTAACCTGACGGCTATGGGCCAGGGCCCAACCTACGCGATCTTACCTGGCTCCAACGTTAACTTAATGGCTATGAGGCCAGACCCCACCTAACTCAATTCGTATCATTAATAAACTGAAACAAATCAAAATCAGCTTCTTCGCTGCCATCGCGGGGAGCCGCGCTTTCTTCGTTTTTCCCCTCGGCAGACGGCAACAAAATTTCCGGTGCGGGATTTTCCAGCGCGTCGCTCAGGCTGATAAAGGTGTAGCCGTTTTTGCGGTACATATCGATGATGTCACCCAGTACGTAACTGTTTAATACGTTGGCGTGGATCAACAATATTTGCCGGCCGGCATTACCCCGTGCGCGCTTTTCAGCGTTCAGCGTTTGCTTCCAGATATAAGCCAGGTATTCAGGTTTGAGTTTCTTGATATACGCTTCCCGGGTACGGAACGGTACTTTATACAGACGCTCGTTGAATCTGAAATCCTGACTGTCGATGGTGACGGGGGCTATCTGATAATGATGCTCCGCCAGGTAGTCCAGAACTTTTTGTTTGCCGCCGTTGTTGCCCTCCGCCAGATAAGGATAACGGAAATATTTTGGCTCGGTGAACAAAGGCTCCAGTTTTTTATCGGCCCGGTCCAGGTCGGCAATGTATTTATCCGCGTTCATATGATTCAGATTGTAATGCGACCAGGTGTGATTCCCAATCATAAATCCGGCGTCGCGAAATTTCTCCAGAAATTCCCATTGCCCTTTTTCGATGGATCCAGCAATCACAAAGCCCGTTGCCGGCACTTTATTGTCCACCAGGGCTTGCACGATTTTGTCAAAACGCTCGGTAGCGCGTTGCTTGTTGCCGGGCGTGCCCATTTGCGAGGCGACCAAAGGCAGATCGTCTATGGTGATGGCGATTTCGCGTGTTTGCGCCGTTGCGATGCTCGCAACCAGAATCAAACTGGAAAACAGTAATTTAGACATAATATTCCTTGGCTTGGCTCGTTATGGTCGGGTACGATAAAGCTGTATCTATCAACAGGTTAAAGCAAATTATGAGCCAACATAAGGTTTATTCAGCAAAAACAACCGTCAACGGCGTTAATTTGTATTATGAACGCCATGGAATTGGCAAGGGTAAGCCCCTGGTTTTCATTGCCGGATTCACCTGTGATCACCATTATTGGGACAGCATGGTTGCCGCTTTGGCTGCCGATCATGAATTGCTTCTGCTGGATAACCGCGGCATGGGGCAATCGGATAGTACAGATGACGAATACGATATCGCGTTGATGGCGGATGATGTGATGGCCTTGCTGGCTGAATTGGGTATCGCTTTGCCGGTTATTATTGGACAGTCGATGGGTAGTTTGATTGCGCAGACCATCGGAAAACGCTACGCGGATCGCATTGACAGGCTGGTATTGATCAACACGGCCACTCGGGTGCAGACGGCTCCCCTGCTGGCTTTTGAGTTGACGGGGGAATTGCAGCGGAACGGTCAGGTAACGCTTGAGGCTATCGTGCAATCGATAGTTCCCTGGATTTATTCGAGTGCGTTTTTGTCGGTGCCCGGGCAATTGGAGAATCTGTTTGCGCTCGCAAGGGAGAATCCGTATCCGCCGTCTTTGCAGACTTATTATCAACAACTGACTGCCTTGAAAGCCTTTGATTCAGAAGCCTGGTTGTATGAATTGAGTATGCCGGCACTGGTTATTGCCGCCGCCGAGGACATTATTTGCCCTCCCCTTGCCGGTCAGGTGGTTGCCGATGCGATGGGAGATAAGGCGCAGTTTGTGTTGGTGCCGGGTGGGCATGCCAGCCCGATTGAGCAGCCCGGGGTGTTGGTTGAGGTGATTGGTGAGTTTGTGGCGGAGTAAGGTGCGGGCAGCGCCTCACTCCGCACGTGTTGGGCCAGGGCCCAACCTACGCGTTCGCAGCGAGATCTTCCACGAATTTTATCCCAAAACCTCTTTCGCTCGTTTGCGGTCAAATACCCCCTGCCAGGTCGAAATAATAATCGTTGAAATGCTGTTTCCGATCATATTCGTCACGGCGCGTCCCTCCGACATAAACCGGTCTATGCCCAAAATCAACACAATCCCGGCGACCGGCACATGCCCTACCGCCGCCAGCGAACTGGCCAATACAATGAACCCGCTGCCGGCAACACCTGCCGCCCCTTTCGAACTGAGCACCATGATGCTCAACAGAGACAATTGCTGCCAAACGCTCAAATCAATATTCGTTGCCTGGGCGATGAACAAAGCGGCCATGGTTAGATAAATCGCGGTGCCGTCCAGATTGAATGAATACCCGAGGGGCAACACCAGCCCCACCACCGATTTGTCGCAGCCCAGATTTTCCAGTTTTTCTATTAAATTGGGCAGAACGGTTTCCGAGGATGAGGTGCCCAACACGATAAACAATTCGGTTTTAATATAGGCCAACAGCTTGAACACGTTAACTTTGCAATAAGCCCTCAATACAGCACCCAAAACCAACACGATAAACACGATACAGGTGCCGTAAAAGCACAACATCAAATTCATCATTTTAAACAAAGGCGCCAGACCGAATTTGCCGATACTGAAAGCCATGGCGGCAAAAGCGGCAAGCGGTGCGAGGCGCATGACAAGGTGGATCATGTTAAAGAAAATCGCGGCGAAGCGATTAATCCCCTGCAACAGAGATCGCCCACTGTCCCCCAGCATCATCAAGGCAGCGGAAAACAACAGGGCGACCAGCAGTACCTGTAAAATTTCGCCATCCACAAACGCACTGACAAAGGTATTGGGCACAATATTCAACACAAAGTCGACGGCATTGGTGGCGCTGTGTGTGCTGCCCATATAGTGTTTGGCGGTTTCAATATCAAGGGTGGATGGGTCAATATTCAAGCCGGCACCCGGCGTAAATACGTTGGCCACCAGCAAGCCCACAAACAGGGCGAACACCGTCATCACCAGAAAATAAACCATGGCCACGCCGCCAATTTTCCCAACCGAACTCAAATTGCCCATCCCGGCAATCCCGGATACCAGCGACAGAAAAATAATGGGCGAGATCATCATTTTGATCAATTTGATAAACAAATCAGACAGCGGTTTGAATTGCACGGCCGCATCGGGAAAGTAATAACCGAGCGCCACACCAAGCGCAATTCCAAGCAGGACTTGCAAGTATAAATGTTTAAACAGGCCCATTCAGATTCCTTATAAAAAACACTGGGAATTATTTTTTTCTGTTTGTATACTCGGGACAAAAGCATTGACAAAAATTCAGGCAGGATACAAGCAAGCGATACATTTTTCAACTCAGGGAGCGTCATGATGAGTGATAGTCAAGAGCAGGTAAGCAGATCAATCAAAGAAGTTGAGCAGCAGGAACGAACGCATTATATAAGGGAGCTTAATACCGGCGTGAAAGCCTTCCAGGAAGAACTTGCCCGTCTCGATTTAAGCCCAGAGGAAGAACTGACCTTCCGACAGCAACGATTTGATGCCACACTGAAGCAGTTTAACGACATATTCTACCCGATGCTTGATGAAGAAGACCGAGATATTGCAGTCGTGATGCAGCTTCATGAAGATGTGCTCAATGGATTACGGGATGGAATGCTCCCACCTCAACCTGCATCCAGCTCACCCACGCCAAAACCGGTTTCTGCTCCTCTTTCGGCATCTGCATCGCCGTTAAGAAGACACGGCTTTTTCCTGCTTTCCATGACGCAGCAAGAGATGGATAGATTTATCCTGAACCGGGCAAGAGGATTGCCATCGGGTCTGTCCAGAGAAGCGGATGAAGAATGCTTCGAGTATTGCGCGAAACACTCTGAATTGACGCGCGAGAGTTATTCGAGTAAGCCATAAAATGGGGAAAAACAAGCTATAATCAAAACAATGCAACTCAGTGGAGTATCTGGGATGAAACTATCACGCGCCCTGTTAAACGATGCGGTCAAGGCCAAAGTACTGACGGCCAAACAAGCCGAGGCGCTCGTTGATTTCCTCAAAAAACAACCCAATCAGGAACCCGGGTTTAACTTCGCCAATGTGCTTTATTACTTTGGCGGCCTGCTCGCCATCGGCGCGATGTCGCTGTTTATGAATCTGGGTTGGGAAATGTTTGGCGGCTGGGGGATCTTTTTCCTGGCCCTGATTTACGGCGCGGCGGCCTTGATGTTGGCCAATCATTTTGAAAAAAATCACTACCCCATCCCCGCCGGCATTTGCGCGACTTTCGCCATTGTTTTGACGCCGCTGGCTATTTTCGGATTGCAACTGGCGATGAACTGGTGGCCGGATAATACCCACTTTCAACAATACAATTATTATGTCAAATGGCACTGGATCTACATGGAGCTGGGCACCCTCGCCGTCGGCGCTATTCTGGCTTACATTTACCGTTATCCATTTATGCTCATGCCCATCGCGGTGACCTTGTGGTATATGTCCATGGATGTCGCCATGATGATAGCCGGCGAAGGCTATCCCTGGTATGAATTAAGCGCTCAGGTGTCCATGTATTTTGGTATCCTGATGATTGGCCTGGCGTTCTGGATTGATGTGCGTTCGGAGGGAACGCGGGATTATGCCTTCTGGTTGTATTTGTTCGGGGTGATAGCGTTTTGGGGTGGATTGAGCGCTCAAAGTTCGGATAGCGAGCTGTCGAAATTCATTTATCTGTGTATTAATCTGCTGATGATTCTGGTGGGCGTGATGCTGGTCAGGCGCGTGTTTGTGGTGTTTGGCGCGATTGGTTGTTGCTATTATCTCGGACATTTGGCGTATCATATTTTCCCCGACAGCATGATGTTCCCCTTTGCCTTGACGATCATCGGTTTGCTCGTGATTTATGTGGGTACGCTGTGGCAGAAAAACGAGGCAAGGATTACGGAAAAAGTGCAGGCAATGTTACCCGATCAATTGCGTAACTTATTGCAATCCAGATCGGAGTGAGTGGATAAATTTCTTGCATTTATCCTGTTTTCGTGTACTATCTGTCCACATATGAGACATAAAAAATACTATACCATCATCGTCATCAGTATGCTTCTATTGGGTTTTACCCTGTGGAAGGCGAAGCCTGACGTCATGACCATCAAGCCGTCCAGTTTCAAGCAGCTACCAGGCTGGGACCAGGCGGATATTCAAACCTCGTTCACAACCTTTCAGGTATCCTGCAAAGCGTTTTTACGACAAGATCCCGAACGCCCGGTTGGCAGCGCCGAGATTCCCATGCGGGCCAAAGACTGGCAGCCTGCTTGCCTGGCTGCGGCCAAGATTAAACCGGTCAACGAAGCCAATGCGCGCAAATTTTTCAAACGCTGGTTTCAGCCGGTTGAGTTTTATAACAAAAAACCCGTTAATGGTTTGTTTACCGGTTATTACCTGCCTTTGCTGCACGGAAAAATGCAGAGAACGGCGGAGTATTCGGTGCCGATTTATGGCGTTCCGGCCAATATGATTACCCTCAATCTGAATGATTTTGGGTCTGATTTGCCCAATCGCCGACTGGTGGGTCGTTTTGTAAACAACAAATTCGTTCCTTTTCACAATCGCGCCGAGATCAATAAAGGTGCGTTGAAGGACAAAGCGCCGGTGCTGGTTTGGGTGAACAGCCATATTGACAGGCTGTTTCTGGAAATTCAGGGCTCGGGCGTGGTGCAACTGGATACGGGCGAGACCATGTATGTCGGTTATGCCGGTGAAAATGGCGCTTCGTATACGCCGGTGGGCAAGGTCCTGGTTGAGCGCGGGATCATGACCAAACAAACGGCATCGATGCAGGGCATTCGCGCTTATCTTGAGGCGAATCCGGAAGAAATTTTGCCGGTGATCAATCGTAATAAATCCTTTGTGTTTTTTCAGATATTACACCACTCAGCGGCGATGGGCGCACAGGGCGTGGCTTTGACGCCAGGGTATTCACTGGCGGTTGACCGAAAATGGATTCCGCTGGGCACGCCGTTGTGGTTGAGCACAACCAGACCGGTGATTGACAGTGACAAACCCAAAAAGTTGCAGCGTTTGATGATTGCCCAGGACACGGGTGGCGCGATTCGCGGTGCGGTTCGTGGCGATGTGTTTTGGGGCGCCGGGGATGAGGCGACCTATATTGCCGGGAAGATGAAAAACGAGGGGCATTATTGGTTGTTGTTGCCGAAGCACAGAGCAACCGAGCCGCGGCTCGGATTCATCAACGCAAACAAGACATAAACCCCCTGCGCCCGGCAGGTTGTTGTGAAGCCGTATAATCCGCATTATCCAACTCATGGATTGCTGCCATCGCCTCTTCCGCGGTTTTTAGACCTTGTTCAAACTGGCTTATCTCAGCTACTTTCGCTGCATCAAGCACAGACAATCGATGAACCTGTCCGTTGATCACAGTGGGTACACCGCGTCTGGAAAAAAATCCAAAGCATCGTGCAACATCTTTTCCCCCACTGCCCAACGCCACTTTCAAGCCCATCAATTCCATTTTAGCGGGCAACTCTAATTCATTAGCCATGTTACAATCCTTGTCCAAATCAGTTGGATTTTATACTTACACGTCTAACGATTTCTTGTCAATATGAAACCAGTTCGCGCAACACCACCGTTGCGTAGGAGCCAGGTGGCAGTGTAAAGGATAATTGCAGAATATTGTCTGTTTGTGTGTATTCCATGTTGGCGACATGCAGCACATTGCTGCGCCAGGCTTCTTCCAGGCCCAGACGTTCAAGGCCGTCGAGCCAGGCTTGCCATTCTGCGTACATATCGTTGATCAAGGGCAGCGTGTCCAGCTTGTCGCGGGTTTTTCTTTTGCCGGGCAGCGGGCTGGCGGGAAAAATATCTTTGTCCTGCACACGCTGGGCAATCACCTCATCCACTGTGTCAATTGGGAAAATACTGTTGGAACCGGCCAGTTGCATCACGTCGCCGGCCAGGGGCACATTCCAGTTTTGATCGTCCACGCGTTTAGCTAGAATCCGGTTGTAGATCCAGGAGCGCGCGGCGGAACAGTACATGCCTTTGAGGAAGCGATCTTTGATTTTACGCCCCTGAACCAGCATTTCCTCAGCGCGCAGCAAATTCGCGCCTTCACGGCCAAAGCGTTGTTCGCCGAAATAATTGGGAACGCCGGATTGTTTGACGGTTTCGATGCGTTGCAGCAGATCATCCATGTTCTGAACATCGCGCAGGGTTATCACGAAATGATTACCGCTTAAAAATCCGGGGCGCAGTTTTTTGTTGTGACGAGTGGATTCCAGTACTTTCCAGCCGGGTGCTTGTAAGGATTCAACACCTTCAATGGTTTCACCGGGGGCGTGAATGCTGAGCCATTGGGTAGTCAGTGCCTGGCGGTCTTTCAGCCCGGCGTAACTGATGAGTTTGGCGGGTTTGTTGACGAGTCGAGCCAGGGATTTCAACACGTCTTCGGTGCTCAGGCCGCGCTTTTCGATTTTGAGGATGATGTGTTCGCCCTCGCCGCTGAATTCTCCGTCAAAAAACTCGTTGACCTGGAAGTCTTCGGGGGAGAGCTTGAAGCTTGCTGTGGCGAGGGGGGCGCCGTTAACGCGGGGCCAGTTTAGGGAGTACATGGGTGTCCTTGAGTTGTTGTTATATTTGATCTTCGATCTGAGGAAAAATAGTTAATGTTCACACAGATAGTAAATCCGTGCGGCCTTCTCCCCTTGTGGGAGAAGGTGCCGACAGGCGGATGAGGGGTATTTAAACAGGGCAGTTGTTCCAGACCTGACTGACACCCTTCATAATAAAAACGGGTTGGTCAAAACAAACTGATTTTGATACCCCTCATCCGCCCTGTCGGGCACCTTCTCCCACAAGGGGAGAAGGCCGCACGGTTTGACTATCTGTGTGAGCATTAACCATTTTTTACCCAGCCCTACGCCGCTGGCGCACCAATAATCGTCGGCAATTCTACCAACGCTTCCCTCAACATCTGACTCGACCTCGGTCGGGAAAAGAAGCAGAAATCTCCGGTTTTTTCCTGATGCCGTTTATTGAGGTAGCCAAAGGTAAAAATAACCGTCAACGCATTGACCAGCGCTTTCAGGCATTGACGTAAAAAGGGACTGCGATCTTCGTTTAATGTCTCACTCAGGGTGCCGACTGAAGCCCTGATTCGAACTGCCAGTGTAGCGGGATCTGGATTCGTCAACTCCTGATAAGCGAGCTCGTAGATGTTTTTGCGGAAAGCATTCACCCTGCTTCGATACACATCATACTTAATCGAGAAAGGCGGGCGGTTCAAATGGTCATTGATTTCGCGGGATTTATTTTCTATCACGCACAAGGCCCGGTAAAATTTTTCGCCTTCGGGTGTATCGCTGGTCAGTAACTCGATGGCATTATTTTGATTCTCAACATGAAGTGCACGCAAATTTTCGCAGAATCCAAGCCTGTCTTTTAACGCGTCCGAGAGCGCACTACTTACATAGCCGGATGTGATCGTACTATATAAGCCGTCCAGCTCGTCTGGTGTCTGAATTAATCGCAGCATACAGCGAAAAATGTGAGACAGATCATTATCCCCCATTACCAGATCAGTAGCGCTTCGAGAACCGATAACACCGCTGTCCTCGTAAATCCGATCCAAATGATTCCAGGCAACAAGCTTCTTATCCAGTTGATCTTCTGCAATACAAGACAAGCTTGTGAGCCTGTTTATATCCAATGAGCGTTTATTCACCCTGCCGCATAGCAGGGGGAAGCGTAACAATCTGTCCAGCGGCATCGATACTGCAGTGACGCCAGATCGTCTACAAATATGCAATGCTTGAAGCGCGTTTTCCAATCCATCCAGCGACAAAGGAGCGCTCGCCAGATTGGCAAAGGCAAATACGTCCACATATGTGTTTCTACATTCTGTTTTTTGGTCAAGAATAAGAATGGCAGCGTCCAGCCAGGCATTGTTTTCGGCCAGGAGCGCAACGGGATTCGCGCTTAATTCCTGGGCCACGTGGCGTCGGCGTATAATCCGGCAAATTTTAGTGCTTAAATGCTGCGGTACTTCTGTTGTATCGCTCAAACGCCCGAGCAAGTCCAACAGGACTATTTCGCCATTGAAAAAGCTCATCAATTCTTGTGCTGCTTTTTTGATCGGCGCATCGCTGCCTGCCGGATGCTCATTCAAATATCCCTCAATCTCCCGCATGACAGCAATGCATTCGGGGCTGATTGTCCACGTGGAAAATTCCGCGCCAGTAAAACCAAGAGGCGTCAAAAACCGAACCAATTCATGCGTATCGGGATTATTTACAATACTCATCAGGTTGGCAAAACCGATGCCTGTTTCGTAGAGTTGTTTCAAGCACCTGGCCATTCCGTACTCTTGGGTATTATTAGCCATCAGGGTAAATAATTGATGCAGCTCTTCATCTTTATAAAATTTAACCCTCAGACATTTCTCAAGCATGTCTCTGTAGTTGCTGTCTGCGTATAATTTTGCAAAGGCAGGGGCAAAACCGTCCTTGTTTAACAAGTCGATTCGGAGATCACCGATTCCCCAGCGATCCAGTTTTACAGCCAGGGTCAGATAGGCCTGTACAACATCTGGCTTGCTCTGAATCTGTTCATACAGCCAGCCGTCCCGTTTCAATACTTGCTCAATTTGCTGCGGGGTTGCGCCAGCAATACCAAGTTTGGTCAATAATGCGTGTGACTGACGCATCGTCTCCAAACCGACTGTGACCGCCGATCCCGCGCTACTGGCAGCACCGTTCTGATTTAACACGATGTTTATCAGGTTTGAATTGTCCAGGGGTGTCGCTTCATTTGCTGCATGAGCTATTTGTTCGAAGATGGAACAACGTGGATCAACGCCCTGTTCGGGTTTGAACATGGCCATATCAAAAAAGCACGTGATCAAATCGGAATCAATAAAGCCTCTGAATAAGTCCAGAGCATCATCGCCCCTGTGTATGGCGCAAGATGGTTGCTCTTCATCTTTAAAGGTAGGGAAATTGCTGTTTTGTTCTGAGAACACGACATAAATCTCACGCTCCTGGGGTGGGCGGTTGGTCTTTTTGATCAGAGAAAAAATCCATTTGCCGGGATCATCGGCACAAAACTGCAAACTGACTCCGCAAAGCTCACCCTGGTTGCTGATGTAAGCGTATTCGTATTTTTTGAACTGGCTGAAATATGCTTCAAATTGTGTATTCAGTAGCCTTTGACGCGCCGGAGACGGATCGTTTTGATCTATCGGCAAACCTTGGTCATCCACAGGATTAAAAAACGGTAAATCTCCGAGAAGCGTCGGCGCCAGATTTCTGGCATCCATATTTCCCTGGGTATAATAACCACACGGCGTCTGCTCGGGGTTTAGCCAGGTTTGAATATGTTGTTCACGTTGTTCAAGTGAACCAAGAAAACGTGAGCGTGGAATATCTATTGTAATTTGCTGCAGATCGTCTGTACCGGAAACAGGCTCGGGAACAAAACATTCCCGACCAAAAGACGCGTACACTTGTTTGGCACCACATACGAGAGTAACCATGAACATCTCCAACACAGACAAAGAGGACATTTTATCGCAAAATATGGGCACTCGTCCATGATTTATGGGCTTTATTTGGTGTTTTTGATTAATTATCGGTCTTTTGAGTTGCTTCGCTCATAATGACGGGACTGCGAGATGGTCCGTCATTGCGAGCGATCAGCGAAGCAATCCAGCGTTCCGTGCTCCGAACTCTGGATTGCTTCGTGCCTCGCAATGACGGAGCATCTCGCAATGACGCGCCACTCTGAAGGTCAGCTGTGTCGCCCGGAACGAAGTGAAGGGTCTCCTGATCCAGCCTTACGCCGCTGGCGCACCAATAACAGTCGGCAACTCCACAATCGCTTCCTGTAACAGTTCACTTGATTTGGGTCGGGAAAAGAACAGGAAATCACCAGTCCTGTTTTTGTGCCAAAAATTAAGTGCCGTTCCAGTCAGGATAAGCGTCAAGGCATTAACCAGCCCTTTCAAACAACGGCGTAAAAAGGCGCTGCGATCCTTGTTTAATGAATCGCTAATGGAGGCATGCGCATCGCTGATACGAGTCGCCAATGTATTGGGCTCCGGATTCGTCAATTCTTGATACGCTATCTCGTAGATTTTTTTACGGAAAGCGCGCTCCTTTTGCAAATACTCAAGATACTTGCCATCAGGCGCAACCTGTTTCAAATGCCACTGGATTTCAGCACATTTGTTACCCACCATGCACAAGGCTCTGTAAAACTTGTCGCTTTGTTCCGAATCGCCGGTCAGTAACTGGATAGCTGCATTGAAGTTCTCAATGCCAAGGTCACCCAACTCCCGGGCAAATAATATTTTGTTCATTAAATCATCTGTCAGCGGGCTCGCAGATACCTGGTACTTGTTGGCGTATATCTTGTCATACAAAGCCTCCACCTCGGTTACACTGTCAACAAGACGTTGAAAGCAGCGAAAAACGTGAGAAAAAAACGTATCGTCCATGACCAAAATCGTCAAGCCTTGATGAACAGTCCTTCCGCTTTTCGTGAAAAGTTCATCAAGCCGATTCAATATTGCAAGCCGGCTCTCAAGTTCAGGCTCTGGCACACAAAGCCAATGAGAGACAATATTTCTATCTGCCCAATCTGCCCGCCATTTAATGACCCTTTCAGACAATGATGGGGAATTTAAAAATCTGGCCAGGGGTAGCTGCTCTGAGCTTATGTCGCGCGATCGACAAATACGCAATGCGGCAAGGGCGTTTTCCAGCGGCAATCCAGTTACAGACGGCGGCGTACTCACCCCATTAATGTGGACATACACTTCCCGATATGCTTCCGATGTCTGATGTTGCTGCTCAAGAATACCAAGGGCCGCATCCAGCCAGGTATTATCCGTAACCACAAGCTCGTTAGCTGGAAGATTCGCCAATAATGCGGCTTCATGTCGTTTCGCAATTCGGTAAATTTGCTTGCTTAAAGAGATTTGAAGCCTTGCAACGGCATCTGACACGTTATCATCCAACTTCGTCAACAAAGAGGTCATGCAATTTTCCAGTGGTTTTTCGCTGTCAAAAAATTGTATGAATGCAAAATAACGCATGACTGCTTGTATTCCCGACTTGATATAAGGTTTCGCCTCTGAATCAATGTTGCACCCGGAGCTATTCAAAAATTGCTCAATTTCCTGCATTGCTTTAAAATAGTTCGGGTGGTTTGTCTGCCCGGTAATCTCTTTGCCAACAATACCATAACGTGCCATAAGCCGCGCCAAAGCATGGGCGTCAGGATTACTCGCAATACTCATCAAGTATCCCAAATCGAAGTGTGTATCGTAGAGCGTCTTCAGACATCTGGCCATTCCACCATCAAGGGGATCGTTGGCCATCATGGTAAATAACCCATGCAGTTCCTGATCAGACAACGATTGGCTGCACAAACATTCCCGAAGCATATCTCTGTATGGGCTATCAGCGAATAGCCTTGCGAAGGCAGGCGCAAAGCCGTCCATGTTTAACAAGTTGATTCGAGCCTCACCAACGCCCCAGCACTCCAGTTGCACGGCGGTGGTAATAAACGCCTGATCACAATCTGCTTTGCTCTGAATTTGTTGATACAAGCAGCCGTCCTGTTTCAATACTTGCTCAATTTGGTGCAACGATGCGCCTGCTACACCAAGCTTGCTCAATAAGGCGTGCGACTGCAACATAGTCTCAATCGTAATGGAGGCCGTCGACGCTGAACTGCTGGCCGCGCTGTCTGGATTCAAAACGACATGTAACAGCGTTGAATTATCCTGAAACGCTCCTTCCTTAACCTGTTGCGCAATGACATCGAAGATGGCACAACGTGCATCAATACCCTCTTCCGGCCTGGAGAAGGCTATATCGAAAAAACGCGTGACCAACCCGGAATCTATAGACGCTCTGAATATCGTTAAGGCATCCTGGTCTTCGTGAATAGGACAACGTACCGTCTCTTCGCGAGTGCTGTGAAGTTCATGGTCGACAACATGAGGAAAGTTGCTGTTTTTTTCTGATAGCAAGACGTAAACCTCACGCTCCACCGGTGGAAGATTGGTTTTTTTAATGAGCGAACAAATCCATTTGGTGGGTGCATTGGCACAAAATTGCAAGCTGATTCCGCAAAGCTCACCGCTATCGCTGATGTAAGCGTATTCGTATTTTTTGTATTGTTTTGTGTACTCTGCATTTTGCTGTACAAGTTGCTGAAATTGTGCAGGGGGGGTGTCTATTTGATCGATTGGAGAACCATCCTGATTCACCGGTGCAAAAAACGGCTTGTTCCCAAGTACCGTTTCTGCCAGATTTCTGGCATCCATATTTCCCTGGGTATAAGTACCGGCGGAGGTTTGCTCAGGATCTCTCCAGATAGCAACATGTTGTTCAACTTGTGATTTTGAACCAAGAAATCGACTGCGCGGAAAATCTTTTTCCAACTGCTGGCGACCCTCTTCATCGGAACAGGAAGCAGCAAAAAACGCCCGACCAAAGACCGTATACACTTGTTTGGCATTACCAAGCACGAGAGTAAACACGAACATCTCCAACACAGACTAAAGAAGACATTTTATCGCAAAATATGGACACTTGTCCATGATTTATGGTTTTTATTTGCTGTTTTTGATTAATTATTGGCCTTGCAGTGTCGCTTTGCGCGCAGTGATGGCCTGCGAGATGGTCCGTCATTGCGAGGCACGAAGCAATCCAGAGTTCGGAGCACGGAACTCTGGATTGCTTCGCTGATCGCTCGCAATGACGGACCATCTCGCAATGACGTACTGCCTTCGTTTGTGTCTCCTTGCCAAACGACCTGAAAATCGACTATCCTTTATTCATATATACCCCTTACAAACTATCCTGGCCGAGGAATTTCAAGCGCTTATGTCCCCCATGAACCACGTGATCGATCTGCAAATCGCCTGCGACAAACCCTTACCGGTTTCCGAAGACCAATTAATCGCCTGGGTGAACTGCGCGCTGAACGAACACCAGCAAGAACGCGAATTAACTCTGCGCCTGGTCGAATCTGCTGAAATCAGCGCCCTGAACCATACTTATCGACAAAAAGAAGGCCCGACCAATGTGTTGGCCTTTCCCAGTGACTTGCCTGAACACATTGATCTGGACTGCTCGTTTCTCGGCGACGTGATCGTCTGCCCCGAGGTGCTGGAAAAAGAAGCGCAAGAGCAGGAACGTCCGCTGGACGCGCACTGGGCGCATATCGTCATTCATGGCGTGCTGCATTTGCTCGGTTATGATCATTATGAAGACGCAGACACCGCCAACATGCAAGGCATGGAAATCCGCCTGCTGGCCGGTCTTGGCTTCCCCAATCCTTACCAACATGAGGGTCAACACCTTGAGTAAAGACGACGAGGGTGGCTCATCCTGGTTTTCGAGCCTGAAACATTTTCTGCATGTGGAACCGCAAAACCGGGATGAGTTGATCACCCTTTTGCGTGACGCGCAATCGCGTTCGTTGATTGATTCGGAAACACTGGGCATGATTGAAGGCGTGATTCAATTCGCGCAAATGCGGGTTCGCGATATCATGCTGCCTAAAAATCAGATGACTTGTTTATCGGTCGACGACAGCCTGGCGCAAGTTATTGAAACGGTCAACGCGTCCGGGCATTCGCGCTTTCCGGTGACTGGCGATAACAAAGACGATGTGATCGGCATTCTGCACGCCAAGGATTTGCTGCGTTTTCAGGATGTGGGTGAAGACAATTTTGATCTCGATGACATCGTGCGCTCAGCGACCTTTGTTCCCGAAAGCAAGCGTCTGGATTTGCTGCTCAGCGAATTTCGCAGTAATCGCAATCACATGGCGCTGGTGGTGGATGAATATGGTACGGTTAGCGGGTTTGTGACCATCGAGGATATCATTGAGCAAATCATCGGTGATATTGAAGACGAGTTTGACGTGGATGAAGAAGCTTATATCAAAAAGCATCTGAATTCGCATTATATTGTCAAATCGCATACGCCGATTGAGGAATTTAACGAACAGTTGCATGCCGGATTTTCGGATGAATTGTATGACACCATCGGCGGCATTGTGATGGCGGGTTTTGGTTACCTGCCCAAGCGTGGTGAAATCATCACGATTAATGAATTTGAATTTAAAATTATCAATGCGGATGCCAGACGGATTAAACTGTTAAGCTGTGTGGATAAACGGGCTAAAAAGGATAAGGATTGTCCGGTGTAAACCTGCCTTAACTCAATCATTGCAAAGGACATAACACTCATGAATCACAGTATCCTGATCGTAGACGATGATACCGAATTAACCGAGTTGCTCACCCAATACCTCGAACCCGAGGGCTTTGTAGTGGTTTGTGCGCATGATGGTGAAAGTGCTGTCAAAAAGGCGCTGAACCAGATGTTTGACGCCATTGTCCTCGATGTCATGCTGCCCAAACTCAACGGCTTTGAAGTGTTGAAAGCCATTCGCGAACACCTGCAAACCCCGGTGTTGATGTTGACGGCGCGCGGCGATGACATTGATCGCATTGTCGGGCTGGAAATCGGCGCTGATGATTACCTGCCCAAACCCTGCAACCCGCGCGAGCTGGTGGCACGCTTACGCGCCATTTTACGACGCACGCAAAAAGTGCCGGTGCAACGCCCGGTCATCGAACATCACAACATAGTCGTGGATTGCTCCAAACGCATCGCAACCCAGAACCAGTTGCCCATGGATTTGACCAACGCTGAATTCAACATCCTCGAAATGTTGATCAAATCCCCCGGTCAGGCCTTTTCCAAAGAAGAATTAACCGAATATGCCCTGGGGCGAAAATACACCGCTTACGATCGCAGCATAGACGTGCACATCAGCAATCTGCGTAACAAGCTGGGCAACAACGAATATGGCGAACCGCTGGTGAAAACCGTGCGCGGCTTCGGGTATATGATTGATGCGTAGTCTGTACTGGAAAATTTTCCTGTCTTTCTGGCTGGCTACCATTCTGATTATTATCACCACAGCCTGGGTGACCAGCGAAATCGCACAGCAATCGTCCATCCCCGTCCGTGAACAAGTGTTTATGGACAGCTACGCCAACGCTGCTGTGGCCACCTTTGAATCCGGTCAGCACGATGCCCTGAAAAAATGGCTGGAACAAACCGGCGAATCGAAAAAGATGGTCATGTATTTGCTGTGCAGCACCGGCGAAATCGTCAGCAATCATGTGCCGCCAGACGAAATAAAACGGGTTGCTGCGGACTTGGCCAGTGAAGATCTGGATGATGGCATGCTGAAATTTGGCAATCTGATCGTCAGCCATGAAATTCTGTCCACCAGCGGTAAAGCGTATCGCCTGGCTGCCGTCAGCGAAAAACCCCTGTCGCATTTCGTTATCATTCCCTGGGCGGGTTTAACCATTCGCCTGACCATTGCCATCGTGATCAGCGGCTTGATCTGTTATCTGTTGTCTATTTATCTGACCCAGCCCTTACGCTCACTGGGCTTGGCGGCCAAGTCGATTGCCACCGGTAATCTCAGCACGCGCGTGGGGCGTTTCAAAGGTCATAATCGTGATGAAATTGCCGAGCTGAGCAACGAATTTGATCGCATGGCGGAACAGTTGGAAACGCTGATCCATTCCAAAGAACGTTTGCTGCAAGATATCTCACACGAATTACGCTCGCCGCTGGCTCGTTTGCGCATTGCGCTGGAATTGGGGCGGAACAAGGCCAAGGGGCTTGCCGAGGTGGAATTTTCGCGCATGGAAATCGAATGCCTGCGCTTGAACTGCCTGATTGGGGAAATTCTTGAATTCGCGCGTCTGGATAAATCGGTGGATGAATTGAATAAAACCGACGTGAATATCACGGATTTGCTGCATCATATTAGCGAAGACGCCAATTTTGAATACGGCGGCAATCCGCCACGCGTGCTGATGTCACCGGCGCCGGCTGTGCATGTATTGGCTGACGAGCGCCTGATTCATCGCGCCATTGAAAATATCGTTCGCAATGCCCTGCGTTATTCGCCAGAAGACAAACCGGTAGAGATTAGCTTGACCCAGGCAGCGGGTCAGGTGTTTATTGATATCGCAGACAAAGGCCCGGGGGTTCCGGAGGATCAGTTGGTCACCATTTTCAATCCTTTTTATCGGGTTGATCCCTCACGGGAGAAGAAAACCGGCGGGTATGGTCTGGGTTTGTCTATCGCGGAAAAAGCGGTTCAGTTGCATCAGGGAACGATCGTGGCGAGTAATCGACCAGATGGTGGTTTGTTGGTGAGAATTCGTTTGCCGTAGCCGCTTTAACAGGCCGTACGGCCAATACTTAAACGCCCGCTGGATGTAATACTCAAGGAACGCGCATTATATCCGGTGCAAGACGTGGCCGTGAGGGTCATGGTAAACGAGCCGGAGGTGACAAAACCGGATCCGTCGTAGCTGACTATATTGCTGCTGGCCGTAATGTTCACGTTATCCGGCGCGGCTTCGTTCACTTTGGCCAGGTTGGTGGTGGCGTCAACTTGATTGTTGTTGTCCGAGTCAATAAACACTATCCAGCCCTGATTCCACTGAGTAGCGTTTCCGCAGGAGGTCAATGCAGCGCTGGACGCGGAGCAAACGGATACGCGCACGCCGCGTTTGATGGCTTCAATGCGGGCAAAATTAAAGGCGGCTGACATGCCGTTGGTAAAGGTGATCACACGGTTGTTCTGCATCATGCTGTAGTAGCTGGGCACTGCGATGGTGAGGAATATGGCTGCAATGGTCATGGTGATCAGGAACTCGACAAGAGTAAACCCGGATCGCTTTTGATGTCTTTTGCAAATCATAATACGGTCGCTCATTTCATCCTGATATGCTTAAGTATAGGACAAATTTCCAAGCTTCAATTTCAAGCCCGAATCACAGAGATATGTCCAATCCGATTCAAGGTTATTCTTATCTTCTCAACACCCTGACTTATCAGACAAAAATGCCCGCTGGATGTTGCGTGGCGAACTTGCGGTGAGAACAGTATGTAATCGCTTGAGATAAATCCCTGCCATAACAGCTCAATGCCCTGCCCTTCCCAGCGCCATTGGTAGAGGGTGTCGTCTGGGTCCTTGCATTGATGTGCTGGATTATCGAGACAGGCGATCAAACCGTTTGACCAGTTTTTGGAGCCGTCGAGTGGCGCGAGGAGAATGGGTCGCCCTTTGGCGAGAGCGGCATTTCTGGCGTAATGCACTGCGGCTTGCAGCTCGCTGCTTCTGGCTTCGATACGGGTGCGTTGTGAAGACTGGCCGAGGGAGAAGCTGGCGAGTATGAGGGCGGCGCTTAGCGTCAGGCAGAGCAGCAGCTCGATCAGGGTAAAGCCGCTGGATTGGGTTCGCGCCAACTGCGGGAGACCCTTCGCTTCGCTCTGGGCGACATGTTCGGGCTGCAGCGTGGGTTGCAAGATCGCCGCTTCACACCGATGTCCAAGCGTGTCGCCCAGAGCGAAGCGAAGGGTCTCCTGATGCTGGCACGATCTCAAGCTAACAAAGCCTTAAGCGTCAGCAAATCCCGAAAAGCGGATTTTTTATCTTTGGGATGTTTGAGCAAATGCTCTGGATGGAAACTGTTCAAACAAGGACGCGTCTGCGGATCATACTCGCCCTCGCCCAAAATCAGCAAAACCTGCGGGGCGATCAACGCCACCTGACGTGCCATCAGTTCGGTAGAATCCGATGAGGCGATAAACACATCCTTCTCATCTATCCCAATGCTGCTCAACATCCGCGTCAACAACAACGCCGCTTTACCGCCGACAGGTTCCCGACCAATCAGCATCAGCTTTGCATCCGGGTTTCCGCTGGACAACAAAGAGCAATCAGCCTGCTGGCGTAAGGACGCCAATGCCTTTTCTTTGCCCGTTTGCCGCTCCACCCAGGTCTGAATACCCATTTGCTGCAAATAATATGATCGTAATGGACTGGACATCATTATTCTGTTCGGATCCGCCAGGTTGTTCCCTGGGCCGTGTCTTCCAGTTCAACGCCCATCGCCAACAGCTCCTGACGAATCTCGTCTGCCCGGCCCCATTGCTTGTCTGCACGCGCAGCCAAACGCTCGGCAATCAAGGCTTCAATCGCATCCTTGTTATCATCCAAACCCGCCTGCAAAAAATCTTCCGGCGCTCGTTCGAGAAAACCCAGGATCCCACCCAAATGCTTTAAGGTCCGCGCCAGCAAAGGCGTACGGTTTTTATTTAACTCATGACTCAACTGAAACAAAACCGACAGCGCAACCGGCGTATTGAAATCATCGTTCATCGCCTGATTAAACAAATTCAGCCAGTGCTCATCCACCGATTGATCCTCATCGGCCAACACATCAATTTCTTTCAAAGCCTGATACAAGCGGGTCAGCGCCTTATGGGCGTTAGCCAAATTATCCTCGGAATAATTCAGCGGACTGCGATAATGACTGCTGAGCAAAAAGTAACGAACCACTTCCGGATGATGCTTTTTCAACACATCTTCAATGGTGAAAAAATTACCCGTCGATTTGGCCATTTTCTCGCCATTAATTTGCAGCATGCCCACATGCATCCAGTAATTGGCAAAACAGGTTCCGCTGGCCGCCTCGCTTTGGGCGATTTCATTTTCATGATGGGGAAACAGCAGATCCAGGCCGCCGCCATGAATGTCAAAATGCTCACCCAGTTCGTGCATGGCCATCGCAGAACACTCGATATGCCAACCGGGACGACCTTCGCCCCAGGGAGAAGGCCAGCTTGGCTCGCCCTCTTTGGCGCGTTTCCATAATACAAAATCCAGCGGCGAACGCTTCTCGCGGACAATTTCAACGCGTGAGCCGGCAATCAGACTGTCCAGATCACGGTTAGATAATTTGCCGTATTCCTTGAACTTGTCCACTTCAAAACACACATCGCCGCTGTCACTGACATACGCCACATCTTTATCAATCAGCCGTTTGATCAGGGCGACAATGTGGGCAATATGCGTCGTGGCGCGGGGTTCAATATCCGGCTTGATCAGGTTCAGCGCGCGCGCGTCTTCGTCCATCATTTCAATATAATGATTGGTCAATTCATCAATGGAAATGCCCCGCTCATTGGCACGGACAATGATTTTGTCGTCAATATCCGTGATATTGCGAACGAAGGTAACTTCGTAAGCCTGATTGCGCAGAAAGCGTACGATCACGTCAAAACCCACCATGGAGCGGGCATGACCCAGATGGCAGCGGTCATAAACCGTGATGCCGCATGCATACAAACTGACTTTGCCCGGCACGATGGGTTTGAATGCTTCTTTGTTTCGTGTCAATGAATTATATATCTGGAGCATATCCGCCTCTTAACTGATTTTAGCCCAGGTGTCCTTCAGGCCAACAATACGATGAAACACCGTTACCCGATCCTGGTCGCGCTGATTCACACAATAATACCCCAAACGCTCAAACTGAAACACCTCGTTCAGCGGCTGATTTGCCAGCGCCGGTTCGCAAAAAGCGGGTTGAATCGACATGGAATCATGGTTTAAAAACTGTAGAAAATCTTCTTCACGACCTGGGTTGGCATCATTGAACAGACGATCATATTGGTAAATCGTAAGCGGCCAGGCCTGTTTGGCTGCGACCCAGTGAATCACGCCTTTGACCTTGCGATCGACCGGGTTTTTGCCTAACGTGTCAGGATCGTAAGTACAACGGATTTCCTTGATAAGGCCCTGCTCGTCACGCACAACTGAGCTGCAGCGAATCACGTAAGCATGGCGCAGACGCACTTCTGTACCCGGTGCGAGGCGGAAATAACCTTTGACCGGTTCTTCCATAAAATCGCTTTGTTCGATGAAAATTTCGCGGGCGAAAGGCATGCTGCGTTTGACGGCCTCTGGATCATTCTGATTCCAGGACACGCTCAATTCTTCAACCTTGTCTTCTGGATAGTTTTCAATCACCAGTTTCAATGGCTCCATCACACACAAAGCGCGTTTGGCGGTTTTGTTCAATTCATCACGCACACAGGCTTCGAAGATGGACATATCAATCACTGAATCACTGCGCGAAATCCCGATTTGTTCACAAAATTCGCGAATGGCGGCCGGCGGATAGCCACGATGACGCATGCCGCGCAAGGTAGGCAAACGTGGGTCGTCCCAACCGCTGACCACGCCCTGCTCGACCAATTCACGTAATTTGCGTTTGCTGGTGATGGTATGCGACAAATTCAGGCGGGCAAACTCGGTTTGCACGGGTCGGGCTGGTAATGGCAAATGCTCGATAAACCAGTCATATAAAGGACGATGATCCTGAAATTCCAGGGTGCACAAGGAATGGCTAATGTATTCCAGCGCATCGGATACCGGATGGGCGTAATCGTACATGGGATAAATACACCAGGCATCGCCGGTACGTTGATGATGGGCATGACGGATGCGGTATAAAACGGGATCGCGCATGTTGACGTTGCCCGATTGCATATCGATACGGGCGCGCAACACATGAGTGCCATCGGGAAACTCACCGGCTTTCATGCGCGTAAACAAATCCAGGCTTTCTTCCATGGGGCGATTGCGGTACGGGCTGTCGCGGCCAGGTTCTTGCAAGGTGCCGCGATGCGCGCGGATTTCTTCCATGCTCAGGCTGTCGACATAGGCTTTGCCGTTTTTGATCAACAACAGGGCAAAATCATAGAGTTCCTGATAATAGTCGGATGAATGCGTCATCTCTGACCATTCAAAGCCCAGCCAGCGGACATCGTCAATGATGGCCTTGACGTATTCATCTTCCTCTTTGATAGGATTGGTGTCGTCAAAACGCAACAAACACTGGCCTTTGAACTCGTTGGCGAGGCCAAAATTCAGGCAAATGGATTTTGCGTGGCCGACGTGCAAATAACCGTTTGGCTCGGGCGGAAAGCGGGTAATCACTTGTTGATGCTTGCCAGAGGCCAGATCGTCGGTGATCAATTGTCTGATAAAATGTGCTCTTTTTTCACTGGTATCGGTCATAGTTTTATCCATTATCAATTGCGCGGCGCATGCCATTCATCAGAGTGGCAGCAGCATGAAAGATGTCTTGTTTCGCTTCGTGGGCTTCGAAGATTGTGGATACCAAAGAGGCACCGACAATCACGCCGTCAGCGAATTGTGTTACCTCGGCAGCCATGTCGGCTGTTTTAATGCCAAATCCCAACATCAGAGGCAAAGATGTCTGACTTTTTCTGTCCAGGTATTCCGTTTTGGCTGCCGCCAGATCAATCGCACTGGAGCCAGTCACCCCTTTCAGAGAAACATAATACAGATAGCCTTTTGCGTATTGGTTAATCAATTTCATACGCTGGGCAGACGTGGTTGGCGAGCACAGGTAAATGCTGTACAAACCGTGTGCGTCCCAGACTGCTTTGACTTCTGCGCTTTCCTCTGGCGGTAAATCCACCAGAATCGTGCCATCCACACCGGCTTCTACAGCGCGTTTGGCAAAGCGTTCATATCCGTAGCATTCGACTGGATTCACATAGCCCATAACAATAATCGGCGTGGTTTTGTCTTGCTCGCGAAAGCGTTCTACCATAGCGAAGACGTCATCGCAATGGACACCCTGGGCCAGTGAACGCTCCATGGCCGCCTGAATGACCGGCCCTTCTGCCATGGGATCTGAAAAAGGAATGCCCACTTCAAGAATATCGACGCCGGCTTTCACCAGCGCATGCATCAGCTTGACGGTGTCGCCAGGCGTGGGATCGCCGGCAGTAATATAAGGACTGAGCATTTTCTTGCCGCTTGCTTGCAATGCGGCCAGGGTTTTATCAATTCGATTCACGGAAGCCTCCAGAAAGATTGGCAACGGTATGCATGTCTTTGTCGCCGCGACCGGATAAATTAACAATAATGCGTTGTGATGGCGACATGGTTTTGGCCAGTTTCATCGCGTAAGCAACCGCATGACTGGATTCGAGTGCGGGAATAATCCCTTCAATGCGTGTCAGAGTGAAAAACGCGTCCAGGGCTTCGTCGTCGTTGATGGCTACGTAAGTCGCTCGACCGCTGTCTTTCAACCAGGCATGTTCGGGGCCTACGCCGGGATAGTCGAGACCGGCGGAAATAGAATGGGTGTCAATAATTTGTCCGTATTCATCACAGAGCAAATAGGTACGATTACCGTGCAATACGCCGGGTTTCCCGGCCAGCAGCGAGGCGGCGTGCTGACCTGTTTCCAGACCTTTTCCGCCGGCTTCCACGCCATAAATTGCAACGGATTTGTCTTCTATAAAAGGATGGAACAAGCCGATTGCGTTGGATCCGCCGCCTACACAGGCAACCAGCGCATCCGGCAGGCTGCCGGTTTTGGCCAGGCACTGCTCGCGCGCCTCACGTCCAATCACCGATTGAAAATCACGCACCAGTTGTGGGTACGGATGGGGGCCGGCAACGGTGCCGATGATATAATAGGTGTCATCAATATGACTGACCCAGTCGCGCATGGCTTCGTTGAGCGCGTCTTTCAGCGTTTTGGATCCTGCGGTGACAGGCACCACGGTGGCGCCGAGCAATTTCATGCGGTAGACGTTGCTTTCCTGGCGTTTGATATCGATTTCACCCATGTAAACAACGCACTCCAGCCCCAGTTTCGCCGCCACGGTTGCGGTGGCAACGCCGTGTTGTCCGGCGCCTGTTTCGGCAATAATCCGGGTTTTACCCATGCGTTTGGCCAGCAGCGCCTGACCGACCGTATTGTTGACTTTGTGTGCGCCGGTGTGGTTCAAATCCTCACGTTTCAGCCAGATTTGCGCACCGCCGATTTGCTTGCTCAGCCGTTCAGCATAATACAGTGGGGTCGCTCGTCCTACGTAATCAGTTAGTTCCGTAGACAATTCTGCAAGAAATTGCGGATCGTTACGGTAGCGTTCGTAAGCAGTTTTCAATTCGTCGAGCGCAAAAATCAGCGTATCGGAAACGAAAACGCCACCGAACTGTCCGAAATGGCCGCTTGCATCGGGCAGCGTCTTGTCAGTCATGGTCATTACCTCTCAGGGTTTTGATAAATTGAGTCATTTTGTTGTGATCTTTGATGCCGGGTGATTGCTCAATGCCGCTACACACATCAACGGCGTAAACAGATGCGTGGCTCATGGTGCTGACTGAAGGAGACCCTTCACTTCGTTCTGGGCGACATGTTCGGGTGCGGTGCGGTTTGAGGTCTCCCACCTCACACTGATGCTCAAACGTGTCGCCCAGAGCGGAGCGAAGGGTCTCCAGATTTTGGCACAGATTGTCAGGGGTCAGGCCGCCGGCCAGGATCAGGGGTATTTTAGTCTGCGCGGGTATGATCCGCCAGTCAAAAGCTTTGCCGCTGCCGCCGCGTTCATCGCCACAGGGCGTGTCCAGCAGAATGGCGGCAGCGTCATGATAACGTGAGATCGCGTCTTCAATGGCCTGGCCAGAATTTGCCGGAATGGCCTTGATCCAGGGCTTGTGGAATTGACGGCAAAACTCCGGGCTTTCCTCGCCGTGAAATTGTAAATAGTGGATGGGCAATTGTTGAATCAATTCATTTACATAATCGGCCTCAGGATTGACGAGAACGGCGACTACACTGACAAACAGCGGCGGATTTTTCAACAGGGTTTTCGCTTGTTCGAGGCTGACGTAACGCTTGCTTTTCGGGTAAAAAATCAAGCCGATAGCGTCAACGCCCAGATTTGCTGCTTGCAGAATATCCGTCTCACGCGTCATGCCGCACATTTTTACCCGAACAGGTGCTCGCATCAATCCAGGCTCCCGGCGGGGAACATGGGGCCGAGTGCTGACTGCACAACGCCGAATTCTTTGGGATACTCGACGTGAACAAGGTACAAGCCGTAAGCCGGCGCTGTTTCCGCTCCCATGCGCCGGTCTTTGGCTGTCAACACTTCCTGCACCCAGGAAATGGGCTTTCTCCCGGATCCGACCGCGATTAACACACCGGCAATGTTGCGTACCATGTGGTGTAAAAAAGCGTTGGCGGTGATGTCGATCATCACCATATCGTGGTGACGGGTGACGTGTAATTGCGTCACTTTGCGCATGGCGGTGTTGGATTGGCATTCTACCGATCGAAAGGAGGTAAAATCGTTTTCGCCAAGCAGATGTTGACCTGCTTCGTTCATATCACGATGGTTTAATTGTCGATATTGCCAAGTCACGTTGCTGCGTAACAGCGCCGGGCGAATGGAGGAGTTATAAATAATATAGCGGTAACGCCGCGACAATGCGGAATAGCGCGCGTGGAATTCGTTGGGCATTTCCCGGCCCCATTTCACGCAGACGTCTTTGGGCAGATAAGAATTGGCGCCATGCATCCAGGAACGGATACTGCGTTCGTTGTCGCAATCAAAATGAATGATTTGGTTGGTGGCATGCACACCGGTGTCGGTTCTGCCGGCACAAACTACGCTGATATCGGTATCGGCAACACGGGACAGTGCTGCTTCCAAAGCCTGCTGAACGGTATGAAGACCAGTCTGCGCTTGCCAGCCATGGTACTGACTTCCATCGTATTCAACCCCTAAAGCTATACGCATAAGGATTTCCTGCTAAAACGGTCAATGTATAACACCGAACCGGGTTTGTCCAGCGTAATCAGGGGGCGCCCAGGGCGAGATCATGAGTGAACAATTTTGACACACATACTCAGGTGCTCCGTCATTGCGAGCGTTAGCGAAGCAATCCAGCGCTACGAAGCCGGATCTTCATGTTATCCAATGTCTCACTTCGAACACTGGATTGCTTCGCTAACGCTCGCAATGACGGGAGATTGGTATTTTTACATCAAATCAACCCACTCATGCTCTTGCCCTGAGGGTGCGCCTGCTTACGATTTCCCGTCCAAATCATTCAGCATTTTCTGTGCTTCTGCTTTCTGCTCGTCGGTGCCGAATTCGACCACTTCATTCAGGGCGTTTTTGGCAGTTTCTATATCGTCCATGCTGATATAGGTTCTGGCCAGATCAATCAAGGTATCCAGCGCAAGGGTGCTTTTTATCAGCTTGCTTTCCGGCTCGGCTGCAGCGGGTTCTTCGGGTAATACGGGTGCGATGGTTTCCTCTGGTGTGACGGGATCTTCTTTCATATCCGGTTCGACAGTGCCCGGGTCGTTGCCCGTAATGGAAGCGAACAGCGCTTGTTCGTCGTCACTGGATGTATCTGGCAGAGACGGCTCAGGCGCAGGTTTCTCTTCGGTATCGATCGTGGGAATATGGGTTTCTTCAACCGCCGTATTGTCCTCGACAAAATAATCGATACTTTGATCGTCTTCCTCGCTGCTTGCCAAATCAGCGACCTCGACTTTGTGTGTCAATTTTTTATCAAGACCCGGCTCGAAATCGAGTATGTATTCTTCGGGTTCTTCTACTTCGACACTGTTTTCTGTATCTTCCTGCACAAATTGTTGTTTCTCGCCTTCGTTCTGATCGTTGTCCACTGTGTCTGATGAGGCAATGTCCTCATCCAGCACAAATAGCCGGGCAGTCTCTGTTTCTTCTGCCGGGGGCGCTTCGGGCTGCTCTGTTATGACTGGCTCTGTTATGACTGGTTCGGTAATAACAGGTTCAGTAACAACTGGCTCGATAACATCAGCTTCTGCCGTTTCATGACTCACGACGGGCGCGGGTTCCTCTTGAACAGGCGGCAAGCTCGATATAAGCGGCTCAGGCGCAGGGGCTGATTCCAGCGGCTTGTTTTCAAGGCTCTCCTGATAAGCCTGGGCCCGTTTTCTTGCCCAATATGCCAATCCATAACCACCAAATACTGCAATCAGGGGTAAAAGGAACAGCCAGATGGACAAAGGATGATCCAGTTCATCTTTAACTGTTTCCGGCGATTTCTTACCAGACTTGACCGCTTGCAACTGTTGTCGCAATTCGGCAATAGCTTTGTTCTGCTCATCCAGCGTTTTTTGCAAGGGTGCTGTTTTACTTTGCAATTCCTGCAAGCGGGTTTTAACCGTTGTGTTTTCCTTGCGAATGGAATCGATAACCCCGCTGTTGTCTTTTAACTGCGTTTTCAAGGTTTCAATAGTCGTCAGTAACTGCGGTGCGTTGGCCGGCAGTATGATGCTCTCTGGTGTTGCGTTCGTTGTTGTTTGCGCGGGCTGGATCGGCGTTATTTGGGCAGGCGTTATTTGGGCAGGCGTTATTTGCGCCGGACTCACCTGGGCAGGTACGGGCTGAAGCTCCGCTTGCGGCCGTACGAGGGGCGTTATAGGAGAATCTTCCTGTTCAGCAGGAACAGAGGGCACGGGGGCCGATTCAGGAACCGTTGACGACACGCCAGATGCAGTCGTTGCAGCTGTTTGCGTGCTGTCTTTGGTGAACTGGGAAACACCGGCAACGCCATTAATGTAAGGAGGCAGCAATGCGTGTCTGATTTCTGTTTTGGCTTTCCAGGCGAGATCGTGTGCGTCTACTTCCTGTCTGGCCAAATCCGCAGGTACTTTGAGAATTTCTTCTGTTGAAGGAATTTTGAGGCGCATGCCGGTTTTCAGGCCATTCAGATTGCCCTGGGTAAAGGCGTCGGAGTTGGTTCCAACAATGGCCAGAATAACTTGTGGCAGCGAAGTATCCGGCGTGGAATATCGTTGCGCGATTTGCCAGATGCTTTCATTGGCCATAGTCGGCCCGTAAGTGGCTTCTTTACGAGAGAATTTATTGGTGGAAACATGCTCGACAACGGAGGTATAAACCGGTTTGTCGATGGCGCCGGCCTGATAATTAACCGCACGGGAGGTCCTGTGTTTGATTCTGTTTCTCAGCTCGTAATCCGGCGGATCCAGCAGCACAGTATAGGCACGATAAAGCTGACCACTGGCCCAGGTCATATCGATGACCATTTCCATATAGGGTTCAGGTATGCGTTCGGTAGACGTGATATCAATAACAGGCTGGCCGTTTTTGTTCATTTTGACTTTCAATTTCAGCAAAGTCAGAACTTCCGCCCGTTCGATCCCGATGCGCTCAAAATTTTCCATTGAGGCGATGTTGACCATAATGCCGGTCAAAGGGATGCCGTGAACATCGATCAGGGGAATTTCAGCGCGGAAAGGTTGATCCAGCATGGATTCCACCTTGATATCGCCCATCCCTAACGAAAAAGCTGTCACTGGAAGTAAGAGAGACATTATTGCCAAATGCAGATGCTTTAGTTTCAAACAGTGCTCCTTGCCTGGAACGGGCGGTATCGAGATACTTATAAATATAATTATCAATAGTTTAGTAAAGTATCATTTTAATGCGGGTGTTTCAATATGTTCGAAGATCCTTGCGTTATCGCATTAAAAAGGGATTGTATCTGCCTGCAAGCTCTTACATAATCCACGTTAATTTAACTGGATGGTTGTCTGATGAGTGCGTTAATTCTGGATGGGAAACGGGTTGCAGCCAATATAAAGGACAATCTGCGCGAACGCATTTTGGCACGTGGTCAGCCGCCAGGGCTTGCTGTGGTGCTGGTTGGCCAGGATCCTGCCTCTGAAATCTACGTTGCCAACAAACGCAAAGCCTGCCTGGAGGTGGGCATTGTCTCTCATGCTTTTGACTTGCCGGCCACGACGACAGAAAACGAGCTGCTCGAGCTGATTGATCACTTGAACCGGAACACCGACATCCACGGCATCCTGGTGCAGCTTCCCTTGCCAGCCTCCATAACGGCACGAAACGTTATTGAACGCATTGCGCCTGGCAAGGATGTTGACGGGTTTCATCCTTATAATCTGGGGCGTCTGGCTCAGCGATCTCCCCTGCTGCGGCCCTGCACGCCCTGGGGTATTATTCAGATGCTGGAACATTACCAGATTCCCTTGCGCGGAAAACATGCGGTTGTTGTCGGTGCGTCCAACATTGTTGGCCGTCCGATGGCGCTGGAGTTTTTACTGGCGGGTTGTACTGTAACCATCTGTCACCGCTTTACCAAACAGCTTGAAAAGCACGTGCGTATTGCAGATATCGTGGTTGCAGCGGCGGGCGTGCAAGATGTGGTAGACGCTTCCTGGCTTCATGGTGAGCAGATCGTAATTGATGTAGGCATGCATCGCATGGACGATGGCAAATTGCGCGGCGATATCGATTTTGAACAGGCGAGAAAGAACGTTGCCTGGATAACGCCGGTTCCAGGCGGTGTCGGGCCGATGACGATAGCAACGCTGCTGCAAAATACCCTGGTTGTGGCAGAGGGCAACTAACGGTCCAGTTCATCCCAGTCAAATTCGCCATCGAGTTCGTCGATGTCTTCTTTTAGCCGTTTGCGCTCGAGACGCTCTTCCAGCAGTTTGCGAATCCGTCTTTTGTGCGACAACTCTTCTGGATTGCTCTCCACATGTTTGTCAGAAAAATAATGAGCATCCTCATCATAATCTTTGCGTAAACTCATGAACGTCTCCGTTTGATTATCTTTCAATCACAGTATAGTTCAAATCAGATTAAGGATTTATTAACAAACACCCGTCATTGCGAGCGAAGCAAAGCAATCCAGAGTTCCGTGCTCCGAACACTGGATTGCTTCGTGCCTCGCAATGACGAAATATAGTGTATAATTAGAGCAATATGAAAGGAGATCATATATGCCAGACATAAAAAATACAGCGATTCTGCTTGATCAATTCGCAGAAATCCTTCGCAGCGGCACTTTTACAGATGACGAACTCAAGCATTTGCTCCGGCCGAAAACCTTTACCAATTCGCCAGGTTTATACAAAGCATATGAAGCGATTAGCGATTCCAATCACACTCGAACGGATGCGATGAAAGCGTTTGTCGAGGCTCTGGACACGCCGCCGTCACCGGAAGCATTACATAAAATCACCGCAGCGTTGCTGCGTTTGTCAGCCGATTCCTTTCCGCATATGTTTGTACAACAGCCCAACCTGGCGAGGATTTTTTTATACCACGAAATGCTGCATTATCCCGAGCTGGCCGAGGCTCATTTTGAGTCGGGCGCGCTTGTTGATGCCTTTCCAAATCAGGATGAGCTGAAAAAATACAGAATAAACATGCTGGAACCCGGGGTTAACAATTATAAATCCTCGATGAGTGTATCTTCCCCCTCATCCAGCCATGCATCCTCCAGCAGCTCCACCACCAAACGTCCTGTCGCCTTGCTGGACGTGGATCATACACTTCTGTTTCATGGCGAAACCAACATGGATTTGCTTAATGCCTTGCTGAATCATGACATCAAAGATGTATATCTGTTCACTGATATGACCTTTAACGCCCCAGATATCCGGGACAGAAAAAGCTTAATCAACCAATTGGAACATTGGGGTTTTACGGTACATGGCGTCATCTCGCCAAATGATTTTTTTTGGGAAGCACTGGGTGATGAACTGGCCGCTGATATCTTCAAAGCCCTTCCTCGCAAGAAAGTTGTCAGTGATGAGTTTCAGCTCGTGTTGCATACCTCTTTGAAAATAGATTACCCCCTTATCAATACCGCCATGACGGAGGAAACATTGAGCAGCCCTCCACCGGGAATTGCTTTTAGAGATGTAACGGAAAATGCGGTAACGAAAAAAGCGCTAGAGGACGCTAATTCAAAAAGCCTGGTCGCCAAATTTCTGACAGGACTTCGTCAAAGACTGAAAGGTATGGACAGCCCAAAAGGTGTTATGTTCGAGTCGTTTCAGGAACATATGCCCGAGTGGGTTGGCGACATCATTGTTGTGGATGACAAGCCTGAAATCCTCGATACCATTAACAAAATGAGACAAGCTTGCCCGGTTCCAGTGCAATGTATTCTCGTCACCCAGGTGGATATGGGAGAAGAATACTACAATCATCACTTGCAAATGAATGATAATCCAACACCGGGTAAAAGCAGCCCACCGCTTTTTCGGCACCGCATCCCCATGTCATCCAGTTTGCCTTTGTTGCCGACGCCAGGCTCAAGTACAGACGCGCTTCACGATACCTTGCGACAAACGATAGAAAATTACAAGACAGGTAGCGGCATACAAGGTTTGTTTAAATCTGACGCGCTCAAACGAAAATTGTCAAAAACCTCGACAGACATGTGGCTACCCATGCTCGGCGAACATTTCAGCCACAACAAGCGCCCCAAACAAGGCACACTGGCTTTTGCGCTTTTAAAAGTTATTCAGGATTCGGGCCAGTTTCCTGGTGAGATGAGCACGCGCGCAGGTCGAGAGCAGCTATGCGATGCTTTTGTTGCTTATGCTGCTTATGCTGCTGGAAAACCGACTTTCAAACCCGCTTGAAACGCACCATCGCGGTTTACCCGGCCCAATAAAGGCATCGCCATCCTGCTCGTCAGGGTGTCGATGTTGTCTTCCAGTGCCAGCATATTATCGTCCAGACAATTGGCAATCCAGCCGAGGCAGGCGATGTTTTTTTCATGCAGCACGGCATCGGTGAGCAAGGCATGATTGATGCAACCAAGGCGCATCCCCACCACCAAAATAACAGGCATGGAAGTCAGGCCCAGCACGTCCAGCCAGGTTTCATGCTCGTTCAGGGGAACCATCAATCCGCCCGCGCCCTCTACCAATAGGTAATCGTACTGGCGGAAGGGTTCACGCAGGCAAAAATCGGCAATGGCGCGAGCAGAGAGTCGATCGCCCTGCTTTTGCGCAGCCAGATGCGGTGAAATGGGATCAGGATAGAGCCAGGCGTTGATGGCGGCCTTTTGCCGGGGATTGTGTTGTTGCAGGCGCAGGACATCTTCGCTTTGCCATTGACCGTTTTGCCGGGTCGCTCCACTGGCGATGGGCTTGATGGCCAGGGCGGTCTTTCCTCTCTGCTGTAAATAATCGAGAAGCTGGCAGGTCACGTAGGTTTTACCGCAGTCGGTGTCGGTGCCGGTGATGAAAAAACGGGTCATGGAATGAAACGCTCCAGTTCACTGATGAATGCATCCTGATGGCTCATGAAGGGCATGTGCGATGCTTTGGGGAAGAGGACGTAATCGAATTGAGGATAGAGGATTTTCATGGTGGTCAGGGTCGTACGCGGCGTGATGGCATCGAAGCGTCCGAACATGTAGCAAACGGGGATGTCGAGTTGATGCAGTTTGTCGCGCAGATCCCAGTTGGCGAGGACATCGAGGCCTGCTTTCAAGCCTTCAAC